>TBL_comb47_HYPODRAFT_10001426_pt1 | contig 31157 bp, 26 predicted proteins | sample TroBogypolimnion_40_FD_10682 | JGI IMG/M metagenome (IMG submission 10682) | reverse complement strand
CCGGCGGGGACCGCTTCGCTGCGCGCGGTGCCGGCAGGGACGAAGCCGGCAACCGCCAGCCGGTCCCCCTGCAGCGAGGCGTAGTTAAAGGCGTAACCGTCCATGGCGGAGTTGTCCGAAAGCGGGATGTCCCACCCCGAGCGGACCTCGCCGCAGATGATGCGTCCCAGCCCCTGTAACAGCGGGAGTTCCTGGCACGGCAGCGCCGCCGTTTGCTCCAGGATGATGCCCTGAGCTTCCTTGATACTGACCATGTGATTCGTCCTTTCCCGGCCGGAAGGCTTGCCGGATGCTGGAGGATGTCCTATTTGCACAGGCCCGCAAACCTGCAGTCCACGAATGCGTTCACCCCTTCCTGCAGGGCGTCGAAACCTTCCAGTAGCTGCAGCGCCTCGGACGTCAGCGCTGAATTGCCCCCGCCGGCTCCGCCCTTCTGGCGGCTCACCAGGGGATAGCCCAGGCGCTTCTCCATGGCGTCGAGGTAGGTCCAGGCCTTGCGGTAGGCAATCCCCATCTCTTTCGCCGCGGCGTTGATGGAACCCGTCGCCTGGATCTGGCGCAGCAGCTGCTCGCGTCCCTGTCCGAAGACCGGTGCGCCGTCTATCTCCAGCCACACCTTGGAGCGCACCTGCAGCCGCGAGAACAATTCGCTCATGAGGTTGGCTCCTTTGCCAGCAGGGCGAAGTCGTCGGGCGTGTTCACGTTGATAAGCGACCTTCCCCCGTCGCTAAAGGGTGCCAGTTCCTGCGTGCCCACGTACCTGGTGCGCAGTTCCGGGTAGAGGTCGTAAATGCGGAAGTTGCCGCACTCCAGCATGGCGAGCATGGCGGGAAGGGCGCTTTTGGCGTAGACGGCGAAGAGCGGCTCGAAGGACTGCGCGGTTTCGGGGACGACGCAGTCGAAGCCGTCCTTGAGCGAGCAGAGGTAGCGCAGCAGCGCGGCGCTCGGGTAGGGCATGTCGCAGGAGGCGACGAAGATGTGCTGGTCCGTCGCGTGGTAAAGGCCCGTGTAGAGTCCGCCGAGCGCGCTCCCCGGGTAGATGTCCGGGATGGTCCGCAATCCGTATCCTTCGAAGCGCCCCGCGTCGCCCCCGGCCAGGAGAATCGTCGCAAAGCTACCCCGGAAGATGTCCAGCACCTTTTCGAAGAGAGGCGCGCCGTCCCAGGGAAGGAACGCCTTGTCGCGCCCCATGCGGCGGCTTTTCCCTCCGACCAGGATGATCCCGGTTATGTCAGGTATGGGCTCTGTTTCCATGTGCCACCGTGACCGTGTATTACGCTGTCAGTCTCATTTTCGATCCTTTATACCAAATGTGCATAACGCAGGCAAGGCGCATTGTCACCGGTTGAAAATTATTTAGTACTACTTTACCATATTGCCTTGATTTGCTACGGCACCGAACTCTGGCAGGCGAAGAGGCAGTCTAGCACAGGTTTCGGGCACATCATCATTCCCGGTGTCCGTAGGGGCGAATCATCATTCGCCCAGGCCCAGGTGTCGTAGGGGCGAATCATCATTCGCCCAGGCTCAGCTGAGCTAGATTCCACTACGTCCGAGGTAGCCGACCCCTGGCCAGGTATCTGTAGGGGCGAATAGTCATCGCCCAGGCTCAGGTATCTGTAGGGGCGAATCATCATTCGCCCAGGCCCAGGTGTCGTAGGGGCGAATCATCATTCGCCCAGGCTCGGCTGAGCTAAATCCCACTAAGTCCGAGGTAGCCGATGCGGTGGGCAGGGGCTGCCCACCCTACGAGCTTAACAAGGTTGACGTGGCGGCACCACCGGGACGAAGTTTAAAAGGTAGGGTGGGCACCCCGTGCCCACGCGTGCCGAAGCCGCCGATCCGGTGAACAGGGGCTTGATCGCCGACAATCACCCCTCCCATGAGCCCCGCCCGGTTTTTAGCAGTTGACGGAACCCTGCCTATTTGCGTACTATTCATCAATTTAACATCAGGGACACCACGTGAAACAGCAGAAAAAGCTTTATCTGGAAACCTTCGGGTGCCAGATGAACGTCAGCGATTCAGAGAAGATAGTGGCACTCATGAAGGGGATCGGGTACGGCCAGACGGACGACTCCGCCCAAGCGGACCTGATTCTTCTCAATACCTGCAGCATCAGGGCAAAGGCTGAGCAGAAGGTCTACGGCCATCTGGGCAAGTTCAAGTTCATGAAGGAGGCCAAGCCCGGGCTCATCATCGGCGTGGGCGGCTGCGTGGCGCAACAGGAGGGCGAGAAGCTCCTGAAGAAGGCGCCCTTCGTGAACCTGGTGTTCGGCACCCACAACCTGCACCTGCTGCAGGACATGGTGAGCGGCGCGGAAGCCGGCAAGCGCAGCTCCCAGACCGCCTTTCTGGACGACGAGGCCAGGTTCGACCTGTTCCTTCCCGGCGGGGTGGAGGGGAGCGTGACCCGTTTCGTGACGGTCATGCAGGGGTGCGACAACTTCTGCGCCTACTGCATCGTGCCGCACGTGCGCGGGCGCGAGATCAGCCGGGGCGCGGCCAAGGTACTCGAAGAGGTCCAGGCTCTGGCGGCCGCCGGAGTCACCGAGGTGACGCTGCTGGGCCAGAACGTGAACTCCTACGCTTCCAAGAATCCGGGGGAGCCTGATTTCCCGGCCCTGTTGCGGCTGGTCGCGGCCATAGACGGGATCAAGCGGATCCGCTTTACCACCTCGCATCCCAAGGACATCTCGCCTAGGCTCATTGACTGCTTTGCCGAGATCCCGAAGCTGGCGCCGCACATCCACCTGCCGGCCCAGTCGGGGAGCGACGCGGTGCTCAAGCTCATGAACCGCGGCTACACGCGCGCCGGGTATCTGGAGAAGGTGGCGGCGCTCAAGGCGGCCTGCCCCGCGATACAGTTCACCGGCGACATGATCGTCGGCTTTCCCGGCGAGGACGAGGGAGCCTTCCAGGACACCCTCGACCTGATGGCGCAGGTGGGCTATGCCGACCTCTTCTCGTTTATCTATTCCGCGCGACCCGGGACCCAGGCAGCCGGGCTCCCCGACACGGCAAGTTACGCCGAGAAACTGGGGCGCCTGGAGCGGCTGCAGGCGGCCCAGAAGAAGACGACGCTGGCGCGCAATGAGGGGTTTGCGGGAACCGTGCAGCAGGTGCTGGTCGAGGGGCTCAGCACCTCGGGCGACTGCCTTTTCGGCAGGACCGGCGGCAATCGCGGCACGCTTATGGATGGTGATCCCTCCCTGGCCGGCCAGGTGCTGGATGTGAGGATTGTCGAGGGGTTGCAGACCCTCCTCAAGGGAGAGATCGTGCATGTCTGATTTTTGGAGGGGTGGCCTTTTATGTATTTAGAGATGAAGGTGTTCGGCTTCGCGCTGGATGCCATTGCCCACATGCCCGTGATCATACTCAAAGATGCCGACGAGAAACATGCGGTTCCCGTCTGGATCGGCACCTCCGAGTCGGTGAACTTCGCCGCGGAATTCGTAGGGCGCGAGGTTTCGCTCAGGAACGGCCGCAAGGACCTCTTTACCCTGCTTATCGAAAGGCTCGGCATGAGCATCGCCAGCATCGTCATCGAAAGTCTGCACGAAGGAGTCTTCACCGCCTCGGTGCGTCTGGCGTCGGCCGACGGCGAGGAGATGAGGCTCGAGCTCCACGTCAGCGAGGCGATGCTGCTGTCGCTCAAATACAGGGTGCCGGTCATGGTGAACAGCGACCTGCTGACCCAGGTTTCCACCCTGGACATGAGCGAAGAAAGTTTCGCCCAGGAAAACAACGCGCGCAGGTTCGTCGACTTCCTCGACCAGCTCGATCCCGCAACCCTGGGAAAGTTCCCCATGTGAGGGAAGGGCGGTGAGGCCGTTGAGTCGTCGAGTCGTTGAGTCGTTAAGTCGTTAAGTCGTTAAGTCGTCGAGTAAAGGGGGTTGTACTTAAACACAGGTTTCGTAGGGGCGAATCATCATTCGCCCGTGCTCCTTGAGCCGAAATCCCACTAAGTCCCACTTTACTCGGTGGGATGTTGCCTGTGGCCTCCTGAACCCCGCCCGCCCCCTTGCTCCCCTCCAAGGCAGATCACGCTTTTGAATTCACATGAGTACCGTTTTCAAGTAAAATAACCTGTCACCTTCCATTTAATTCCCTGTGAGTCATTGAGGAGTCTTTTATGCGTGAAGCATCTTTTGAGTTTCTGAAACAGTTAGTGGCGGCGCCCAGTCCCTCGGGGTACGAGCAGCCCGCCCAGCGGATCTTCCGCTCATATATCGCTCCCTTCTCCCAAGTGGCAACCGACGTGATCGGGAACGTCTTCGGCGTCATTCTCGGGGTCGGCGAGAACCGGCCGCGGGTGATGGTCGTGGGGCACTCGGACGAGATCGGCCTCCAGGTGCGCTACCTGGACGACAACGGCTTCATCTACTTTTCCGCCATCGGCGGAGTGGACCCCCACATCACCCCGGGACTGCGGGTGCATGTCCATACCGCAGCGGGCACCCTGAACGGCGTGGTCGGGAAAAAGCCGATCCACCTGATCGAGCCCAAGGAGCGCGACACCGTCACCAAGCTCGACGCCCAGTACATCGACATCGGCGCCGCCAACAAGAAAGAGGCCGAGGCGCTGGTCCGGGTGGGCGACCCGATCACCTTCGCCGTCTCCCTGGAAAGGCTCACCGGGGACCGGGTCACCTCGCGTGGCTTCGACGACAAGGCGGGCAGTTTCGTGGTCGCCGAGGTGCTGCGCCGCGTCGCCGCCCTCCCGACGCCGCTCCCCATCGACCTGTACGGCGTCTCCTCCGTGCAGGAGGAAGTCGGCCTGCGCGGCGGTACCACCAGCAGCTACTCGGTCAATCCCGACGTCGGCATCTGTGTGGAGGTCGACTTCGCCACCGACCAGCCGGACGTGGATAAGAAGCACAACGGCGACGTCGGTCTCGGCAAGGGTCCGATCCTGCCGCGCGGCTGCAACATCAATCCCGCGCTCTTCGACCTGCTCTCCGCGACCGCCGGCGAGGAGAACATCCCCGTGCAGTACACCGGTATCTCCCGGGCGACCGGCACCGACGCCAACGTGATGCAGATTTCCCGGGGCGGGGTGGCCACGGCGCTGGTGAAGCTGCCGCTGCGCTACATGCACACCCCGGTGGAGACCCTGTCGCTGTCGGATCTGGAGGGGGCCATCAACCTGATCGTGGCGACCCTGACCCGGATCAGCGACAAGGAAGCCTTCATACCCAAATAGCAGGACGCCCGGAGCCTAAAACGCGAGCTAAAAGCCCTTCTCCGGCCTCAGACTGCCCAAAAATTCGGTCGGGTTTTAATGAGAGAGTGGGAAAAGCCACTTTTCGTTAGATAATTATACTCAATGGGTGCTTGATTTAAGTTGACTTGGGGGGCACCATGTACTAAATTTTTCGGTTAATATCCCGTGCCGCAACAAGATAAAGGAGCCCCCTCATGTTAGAAAGCAACCTCCCTGAAGGCCTCACCTTTGACGACGTCCTGCTCCTCCCGGCCCACTCACTGATCCTACCTCGCGATGTTGATCTTTCTACCCGGCTCACCAGCAACATCATACTGAACATACCGCTGGTAAGTGCGGCGATGGACACCGTCACGGAGTCCAGGGCGGCGATCTGCATGGCGCGGGAAGGGGGGCTCGGGTTCATCCACAAGAACTTCACCATTGCCGAGCAGGCGATGGAAGTCGATAAAGTCAAGAAGAGCGAATCGGGGATGATCGTCGACCCGATCACCATGCGGCCGACCCAGCGGATCAGGGAAGCGCTGGAAATGATGGCGAAGTACCGGATTTCCGGGGTGCCCATCACCAAGTCCAACGGCAAGCTGGTCGGCATCCTGACCAACCGGGACCTGCGCTTCGAGACCAACCTGGACCTGCTGATCTCGGACCGCATGACCAAGCGTAAGCTGGTGACGGTGCCGGTCGGGACGACTCTGGAGCAGGCCAAGGAGCACCTGAAGCACACCAGGGTCGAGAAGCTCCTGGTTGTGGACGACGACATGAACCTGAAAGGGCTCATCACCATCAAGGACATCGAAAAGATCAAGAAATACCCCAACGCCTGCAAGGACGCCCTCGGCCGCCTGCGGGTCGGCGCCGCGGTAGGCCCCACCCCCGACGTGGACGCGCGCATCGACGCGCTCATGAAGGCTGGCGTGGACGTCATCGTCATCGACACGGCGCACGGCCACTCCCAGGGGGTGTTGGAGGCGATCGCGCGCATCAAGTCGACCTTCCCCGGGCTGGAGCTGGTGGCAGGGAACATCGCCACCGCCGACGCCGCCGAGGCACTCATCAAGGCCGGCGTCGACGCCATCAAGGTCGGCATCGGACCGGGTTCCATCTGCACCACCCGCGTGGTGGCCGGGATCGGGGTGCCGCAGATCACGGCCATCGCCGAGTGCTCCAGGATCGCCATGAAGCACGGCATCCCGCTCATCGCGGACGGCGGCATCAAGTACTCCGGCGACCTCACCAAGGCCATCGCGGCCGGCGCCGACCTGGTGATGATCGGATCCCTGTTCGCGGGAACGGAGGAATCCCCCGGCGACACCATCCTGTACCAGGGGCGCGCCTATAAGGGGTACCGCGGCATGGGTTCCATCGGCGCCATGAAGGAAGGGAGCAAGGACCGCTACTTCCAAAGCGACGTGGACAGCGACGTGAAACTGGTTCCCGAGGGGATCGAGGGGATGGTGCCGCTGCGCGGACCGCTCGGTTCCAACGTGCACCAGCTGATGGGCGGCCTGCGCGCCGGCATGGGCTACACCGGCAGCCGGACCATTGCCGACCTCCAGAAAAACGGGCGCTTCGTGAGGATCACCGGCGCGGGGCTCAAAGAGTCCCACGTGCACGACGTAATGATCACCAAAGAGGCACCGAACTACCGGGTCGAGAAATAATAGATACTTTTTTCACCGCAAAGGCGCGAAGTACGCAAAGAGAACCTAAACACTGAACCAAGACTGAACGATGGATTGAACCTGAATCCGTAGTAAAAGTATTAGTTTTTTTGTTACAGCTTTACTTTGCGTTCTTTGCGTCTTTGCGGTTAATTTTTTCTTCAATAAGGATACCTATCCATGAGCATCGACATTCATTCCGAGAAGGTTCTGATCCTCGACTTCGGTTCCCAGGTGACCCAGCTGATCGCCCGGCGGGTGCGGGAACAGAGCGTCTACTGCGAGATCCACCCCTACAACATGGCGCTGGAAAAGATCAAGGCGTTCGCTCCCAAGGGGATCATCCTCTCCGGCGGCCCCTCCAGCGTCTATGACAAGGACGCGCCGCACTCCGATCTCGGGGTCTACGACCTGGGGATTCCGGTGCTCGGCATCTGCTACGGCATGCAGCTCATGACCCAGCAGCTGGGCGGCCGGGTGGAGCGCTGCGACAAGCGCGAGTTCGGCCGCGCCACCCTGGCGCTGGACGGCGCCAGCGAGATCTTCGCCGGCTTCACCGGCGGCGCCGAGGTCTGGATGTCCCACGGCGACCGGATCGAGACCATGCCCGCCGGCTTCCAGCTGATGGCCCACACCGACGGCTGCCCGGTGGCCGCCATGAAGGACGAGAAGCGCCAGTTCTTCGGCGTGCAGTTCCACCCCGAAGTCGTGCACACCCCGCGCGGCGACGAGATGATCGGCAACTTCCTGTTCAACGTCTGCGGCAGCAAGCCGACCTGGACCATGGCCAACTTCATCGAGACCGAGCTCGCCTCCATCCGCGAGAAGGTCGGCACCGGCAAGGTGCTCTGCGCCCTTTCCGGCGGGGTCGATTCCGCCGTCGTCGCGGTCCTGATCCACAAGGCGATCGGCGACCAGCTGCACTGCGTCTTCGTGAACAACGGCCTGCTCCGTAAGGGCGAGGCCGACAAGGTGGTGAACCTCTTCACCAAGCACTTCCGGATCAACCTGGACTACGTCGAGGCGAGCGACCGCTTCCTGGACAAGCTGTCCGGGATCTCCGACCCCGAGCAGAAGCGCAAGATCATCGGCAACGAGTTCATCTACCTTTTCGAGGAAGAGGCGAAGAAGCTCGGCCAGGTCGACTACCTGGCGCAGGGGACCCTCTACCCGGACGTCATCGAGTCGGTCTCCACCAAGGGGCCGTCGTCCGTCATCAAGAGCCACCACAACGTGGGCGGGCTCCCCGACAAGATGAACCTGAAGCTCCTGGAGCCGGTGCGCGAACTGTTCAAGGACGAAGTGCGGCTCCTGGGCAAAGAGCTCGGCATGCCCGACGAAGTCGTCTACCGTCAGCCCTTCCCGGGACCCGGGCTCGCCATCCGCTGCATCGGCGAACTGAGCGCCGAGAAGCTCGACATCCTGCGCGAGGCCGATGCAATTGTCATCGAAGAGATCAGGAAGGCTGGGTTATATCGCGAGATATGGCAGTCATTTGCCGTACTGCTCCCGGTGAAGACGGTCGGCGTCATGGGGGACGCCCGCACCTACGAGTGGACCTGCGCCATCCGTGCGGTCAACTCCCTGGACGGCATGACCGCGGACTGGGTCAAGCTCCCGTACGAGCTCCTGGGCAGCATCTCCTCGCGTATCATCAACGAAGTGAAGGGGATCAACAGGGTCGTTTACGACATCAGCCAGAAGCCGCCCTCCACCATCGAATGGGAATAACCAGCCTTTCCTGAGAAAGGATCGTTTTTTGCATTAATGAGTCGCGGTAGCCGAGCCCACAGTTCGGTTGCCGCGATTTTTTCGTTGTGTGGAGAGCGCGTGCCGGGACCTGCAGAGCCCATAAAGTTGATCATCTTTGACCTGGACGGCACCCTGATCGACTCGCTGCCCGACCTCGTCGACGCGGCGAACCACATGCGGGGCAGCTTCGGGATGACCAGCTTCAGCCCCGAGGAAGTGCGCAGGCTGGTGGGGAAGGGAGTCCGCTCCCTGGTCGAGCGTGCGCTCCCGGGTGCTCCTGCCGAGCAGGTCGATGCAGGCATGGAGCGCTTCCTGCGCTACAACCTGGCGCACATAGCCGACAAGACCCGCCCCTATCCCGGCGTGGTCGAGACCCTGCAGGCGCTGGCAGTCCGGGGCTACACCATGAGCGTCCTTTCCAACAAGAACGTCGCGCTCTGCCGGGAGGTGCTGGCGCAGCTCGGCCTCGGGGGATACTTCCCGACCGTGTACGGGGCCGACTCCTTTCCCTATAGAAAGCCATCGCCCGAGCCGGTGCTGGCACTGTTAAGGGAATTGGGCCTGACAACCGCGCAGGGCATCCTGGTGGGCGACAGCATCAACGACATGGCGGCGGGGCAGGGGGCGGGCGTCAGGACCGTGGGTTGCAGCTACGGTTATGGAGAGCGCAGCGAGTTGGCGGGGGCGGATTACCTGGTGGATGACTTCCCTTCCCTGCTCAGGCTGCCGGTATTTCCTTACAAAACAATTCAGCAATGAAAAAAGACTAAAGTTCTCGCGCCGAAAGGCCGAAGACTTCCTTATAACAAATTTCGGGAGCAGATCAGAATGAAAGTCGATGAATTGAATCAGAAGCCGACAGCAGCCTACCTTGTCGGAGTGCGGACAGACAAAACCGAGCCTGCAGACTCGCATGGCGAGGCCGTCGCGAAGCAGCACGCTGGAGCAGCGGACAAAGTGGACCTTTCCAGCTACATGCCGGTGGCGACCAAAAGCCAGCAAGGCCTGCGGGTAGATCGAGTCGAAGAAATCAAGGCCCAGGTGGCGAGCGGCAGCTACCAGGTCTCCAGTCGTGCCGTAGCGGAAAAGATGCTTTCCAAGCTCGTACTGAGCTAGTTTAACAGAGTCGCGGCAGGGCCGTGGGTGGCATGGCGGGGATTTTGGGACGAGAAATTCGTTGACAACGAAGTGCGATCTGCGGTACAAAGACGACTCTGTTAAGCGGGAATAACTCAGTGGTAGAGTGTCAGCTTCCCAAGCTGAAGGTCGCGGGTTCGAATCCCGTTTCCCGCTCCAAGAAAAAAATCAAGGACTTAGCCTTAACTGGCTAGGTCCTTTTTTTTCGCCGAAGGCTCCAGGTAACCTTCACTGTGACCTTCATCGAAGGTGAATCTTGCCCCGATCGAAGTGGGTAAGAGGGACCAAACAGTGCCGGATTAGGTATCCCAAGGATTTTGCAGGACCAGGCCGTTGATGTGTAAGAAATCTTTGGTATTTCGTGTGGCTAGGGGATAGCCGTGCGCCAAGGCAATAGCGGCGATCAGGGCGTCTTCGACTGAGATGGCTTGCCCCGCTTTGCGTCTGTCAGAAACTATGGCCGCGTAAATTACAGCCCCTGCTGCGTCAAAGGGGAGACATTTCCCGGCAAAATCCTCTGAGAACATCCCCTCTGCAGCTGCTGCCAAAGTCTCCCTACGTTTTCCCGCAGGAAGCAGTGAGATACCGAGCATGATCTCCGCCTGTGTTATGGCACTCACATAGAAAATTGTGCCAGTACGTTCCGCGAACCAGTCCATCACAGCTTGATCTGGTTGAGCACGCATCAGTTCAGAGAGTACATTCGTGTCCAGCAGTAGGGATTCCATGTGGTTATTCTCCGAAATCCGGCGGATTGCGGGCCGCCTGGCGCGGAGGAACCGGCAGGCACTCGAGGTCTAATGACTCAAAGCGACGGTGTATCGTGGCCGCGAGGTTCTGCTCGTTTATCGAGGAGTTCAGGGTTTGTGCCAGGATGCTCCTCACCTCAGCCTCCATGGAACGGCCATGACGCGCTGCTCGCAGGCGCAGTTGCGCCTTCAGGCTGTTGTCGAGATTTCGAATGGTTAGAGATGCCATTTGCGTTCTCCTCCTGTGCAATCATTGATTGCATTGTATGCAATGATCGCGTTGAGTGCAAGCAAATGGTGTGGGGACACGGGGCCTGCCGGGACCTTTTTCCTTCCGGTCACCTAAGATGTGCGGGAACCACAAGCGGCGCCGGTGCCTGGTCTTGAAACGGCGCCGGTGCCTGGTCTTGAAATGCTACCGTCGCCTCGATCCCCAGCACCCTCACCAAGGATGCCGACGGGCACTATTTCATCCCATCCATCTACAGTTTCATCGTGAAGGGCGCCTACACCATCCAGGCGTCGTTCCCCGGCAATGCATCGTTCAAGCCTGCCGCGTCCCTGAAGCATACTGTCAACGTCGGGTCCCAGGCTGGTTACGCCATCCTGATCGAAGGGGAAATAACCAACAAGGACGGGCTCGATTCTCATACCAAGACGGCAAACCGCATCTACAAATCCCTTCGTCCATGAAACCGCGCGCGATTACCTTTGTGAATGGCACGCTGAAGGTGACCAGCACCTCCAAGGTCGGCGATTGCGACGGCGACGGCGTCGTGTCCGTCGCCGAGGTGCAGGGCTCCATCAACGCGTTCCTGGGGCTAAAGGCCGTTTCGGCTTGCTTGGATCCGGACAATAGCGGCTCAGTCGGCACCGCCGAGGTGCAAAAGGCGATAAATGGGTTCTTGGGGCTGTAGCAGAGTTGACGGTGCAGAGGGATGAAGGAGGCTCGGGGGGGAGTTTTGCCCATGTTTTAGCCTCGATATAAGGAATTTCGAAATAATAGATTCATGGGTCGGTATATACAGGGCCCCCTTGACCGTGTTGGTCTTGGGGGCCTATTGTTTAGCTACCAACTCTTACTTTTCCAAGGAAGACTCCCCAGCTATCCCTCCTTTCTGTTTCCGTCTCGGTACGTCGCAAGGCTGATACCGTGTTTTATCAAAGGCGAAACGGCGGCATCACGCAGAAGACTCGCACAAAGATTGACGCAATCGAATCCTTGTGAGACATTAAGGTGTAAAGGCTGCGCACCGCTTGTGAGCTGGCACGAGCCGATGAAATGATCTGCGTGGGGATGGGAAAACCATGGCCAGACGTTTAGGTAAAAGTTGGAAACTAAGTTTTAAATTGTTCATAGGCATCGGCACCCTTTGTGTCGCGCCTGTTGTAATGCTGCTTGCCCTTTCCCTGGGGCACCTGCGCACCATCCAGGATGTCGCCGTGGAGGGGAACCGGGCCAGCATGATCGCTTCCCAGACCGAACTGCTGAAGGAGAGGCTCAAGGAGGAGGCCATCCGGATGTCCACGGTGTTTTCGAGGATACAGGACGAGACCTATTTCATGGGTTCGATGACCCAGACCATCCTGACCCTGCCGGCCGGCATGAATTCGAGAAACGGCAGCCAGTACCGGTTGAATGAAAACGGCGAGTACAGCACCCTGGGAAACGACGGGAATTCCGCGCTATTTGCCCCGCATTACGACCCGTCTCTTGACCCCATTATTTTCGCGACGGAGTCCCTGGACTTGCTGCTAAAGCCGCTGGTGCAGCGGGAGTCCAGGATGGCCCTGGGCTGGATTATCACCCGCAACGAGGTCTCCCGGTGTTACCCCTGGAGTGATTTCAGCCAGCTGCCCAAGGGGAAAAAATTAACCTCCTGGCCCTTTTACTATCTTGCCGATCCCCGCCACAACCCAAGTAAGTCGGTCGTGTTCACCCCGGTCTACAATGACCCCCTGAGCCGGGAATGGATGGTTTCCTGCCTGTGCCCCGTGTACCTCAAGGGGCGTCATGAAGCGACGGTCGGGATAGACATCACCATCCAGAATTTTGTGGAGGAGATCAAGAACGTCACCTTTACCCCGGGCTCGAGCGCGATGCTCTATTCGGGAAGCGAGATCATCGCCGCCTCCGAAAACCTCCCTGTTTCGGCACTGGGGCTCAAATCCAGCATTCCCTTCCATGGGCAAAACCTCGCCAACTCCAAGCTGGAAGCGATCCAGAAACTTGCCGCCAGCTTCCGCTACCTGGATCAAAGCGTCAAGTTCATCGAAACCCCGGACATGCGCTTTTTCCTCGGCTTTGCCACCGTGTATCCGCTGGGATGGAAGCTGGTCCTCGTCATTCCCGAGGACGAGTTCCTCGGACCGGCGGGCGCGAGCGCGCGCAAGATCCTCGCCGAGATGAAACACATCCGCCTCAATTACCTGCATATCCTGCTCTTTTCGCTGGTAGGCGTAATCATCGTGACCGTCGGCCTGGTGATCTTCCAGTCGCGCGGGCTGCGCTCCCTGTTAAACGGCATCCGGGAACTCGGTGACGGCAACCTATCGCACCGGATGCCGGAAAGCCGCACCGAGGTGGGGCAGCTGGCCCGCGCCCTCAACTCCATGGCCCAGAAGCTTCAGGAGAAGAAGAAGGAGCTGCGGCGGGTCTTTGCCGAGGTGGAACAGGGCCGCAAACTCACCGCGGTCGGCCGTCTGGCGGCGGGGGTGGCCCATGAGGTCAACAATCCCCTGGCCACCATCTCCACCTACGCCCAGATGATCATCCGCAGAAGCGACATCCCGGGCGATGTCTCCGGCCAGATGAAGACGGTCCTGGAGGAGATCCAGCGCATCCAGACCCAGCTGCGTAACCTGCTGGACCTCTCCCGGATCCAGAGCCCGGTCAAGTCCGAGGTCAATCTCGGCCTCATCGTCGAGGAGATCGCCGCCCTGGTGCGCTACGAGGCCACCACCAGGAAGGTGGAGTTGAACTTCGAGCTTTGCCGCGGCGAACAGGCCATCATGGCCGACAGCGCCGGGGTGAAGCAGGTGGTGTGGAACCTGCTGAGAAACGCCCTCGACGCCCAGGAAAAAGGGGGGATGATTTGCGTCCGGACCCTTTGCACCGGCGCCGAGGGCGGGAAGCCTTACTATGTCATCGAGATAGAGGATGGCGGACCTGGTATACCGGAGGCCGAGTTGCCTTACATTTTCGAGCCGTTTTTCACCACCAAGGAGGTCGGGCAGGGCACCGGGCTCGGACTCTCCATCGTGTACAACATCGTCAAGGATCACGACGGCACCATAGAAGTTCACAACCTGTCCCCGAAAGGCTGCCTGTTCAGGGTGGCGTTTCCCATCAAAGAGGAAGACTGACCATGGCACACGGTGCGCGTATTTTGGTGGTGGATGACGAACGCCCTTTGCTGAATGCCCTTGTTAGCGCGCTGGAATCAATGGGATTCGAGGTGATAGGCGAGAGCAGGCAGGCCGACGCCCTGTCCCGAGTCGATTCCTGGCAACCGGACGTGGCCATATTCGATCTGAACATGCCGGGCATGAACGGCATAGCGCTGGCGCAGGAGGCTTTCAAGATCATGCCGGACCTGCCGGTCATCGTGCTCACCGCCTTTGGCACCATCGACAACGCGGTGCAGGCCATGCGGGCCGGGGTCTATTACTACCTGACCAAGCCGTTCGACCTGGACGTGGTGGAATTGACCCTGCAAAAGGCCCTGGATCACCAGGATCAGAAGCGGCGCTTCCGGGTACTGGCGGAGGCGACCGGGCGTGTCGGGGAGTTCGAGGGGGTCGTGGGCAACAGCCCGGCCTTCCGCAAGGTGTTGGACGCGGTGCAGGCGGTCGCCAACACCGATTCCACGGTGCTCGTCACCGGTGAGAGCGGCACCGGCAAGGAGATCATCGCCCATGCCATCCATGCTGCCGGAAACCGCCAGGAGCGGCCCTTCGTCACGGTGGACTGCGCCACCATCCCGGACAACCTGATCGAAAGCGAGCTCTTCGGCCATGTCAAGGGGGCCTATACCGGCGCCCACAAGGACCGGGCCGGGCACATCGAGGCGGCCGACAACGGCACCGCGTTCCTCGACGAGATCGGCGAGATTCCGCTCATCATCCAGAAAAAGCTGCTGCGTTTTCTCGAGGAGAAGAGCTTCGTGCGGGTAGGGGAGACCCGGCGCCGCACCTCCAGTGCCAGGGTCGTGGCGGCCACCAACCGCGACCTCGCCACCGAGGTCAAGGAAGGGCGTTTCAGGGAGGACCTCTATTACCGGCTCAAGGTGATCGAGATCCACCTGCCGCCCCTGCGCGAGCGGGTTGAGGACATACCCCTGCTGGTCCAGTGGTACCTGAACCGGTTGAACCGCAAGCTGAACCGCAGGATTTCCGCGGTCTCGCCGGCGGCCATGAGGGTTTTCTCCAGCTATCACTGGCCCGGCAATATCCGCGAGATGGTCAACCTTTTGGAGCAGATCATGACCTTCAACAATCCCGAGGTCCTCGACCTGCAGCATCTGCCCGGCAGTTTGCAGAGTTTTACCTCCACGCTCCCGACCCGGAATTTCCACGAGGTCAAGGAACAGGCCCTGAGGGAGGCCGGGCGCAACTATTTCCTGCCGCTTTTGCACCACTTCCACGGCAACATCACCAAGGCCGCCGACTTCGCCGGCATCAACCGCCGCCACATCCACCGCCTGCTGCACATCTGGAACATCGACCCGACCGAGTTCCGGGAAAGCTGAGGTGGCCGCCTGCTGCACATCTGGACATCAACCCGACCGAGTTCCGGAAAACTGAGGTGACCGGCCGCTCCGGCCGGCCCCCATCCCCACCTGACCGCATCTGCATTCTTCCCCATAAAATCACCATGACATAGTGACAGTCCCAGCCGTCTCGACACTCTCAACACTCTCACCAGGTGAGTCACAAATGTCCCGGCTTTTTCCGCCATGGAGACTTTCATGTCCCATTGCCTGATGTTTTGCTGTGTCCGGCGTTGGCCTACTCTGGGTGAGAAGATGCAAATCTGACACAACACCCTGATATCTCATGCTTTTAATTGAAAGAAAACATTAATGCCTTGAATGGATAAAGTGGAACAATGTTTGTAATAGCATAAGGTGTTTCGTGATCTTATTGATTATGCCCCTGTCTTCAAGTTGATAGTGCATGTAACATTGTTTTTGTCGGTGCTTGGCGGGCAATACTGGAGCGTGTGGTGGTGCAGCGATAAAGAGGGAGGGTGTATGGGAACGTACCTAGAGGCGGAGCGAGTGGCGGCGAGGATGCGAAAGGGTCGGGTGGGATGGTGCATGGTTGCCATTGTCTCCTGCTTCATGGTTTGTAGCAGTGCCGAGGCCTTCAAGATCGACACGGGAAACGACGAGGTCGGCTTGAACTGGGACAACTCCATCAGGTACAACCTCGGGTACCGGGTCGGCAAACCTGACCCCAATGCGCTCGCCAGCCCCAATAACGACGACGGCGATCGCAATTTCAACACCGGCATCATCGGCAACCGGCTGGACCTGCTCTCGGAAATCGACTTCTCCTATCAGAAGAAGTACGGGGTGCGGGTCAGCGGCGCCGCCTGGTACGACCAGGCCTACCACACCCACATCAACAACAACTCCGTCAGCACCTCCAATCACATCGTGAACGGGCAGCAGGCCCTGGGATTCAACTCTTATGTCGACCGCTATTATGCCGGCCCCAGCGGGGAGCTCCTGGATGCCTTCGCGTTCGGCAAGTTCGACGTCGGGCAGATTCCGGTCCAGGTCAAGGTCGGCCGGCAGACCCAGTACTGGGGCGAGAGCCTGATGCTGAACGCCGGCCTCAACGGCATCGCCTACGCCCAGTCCCCGCTCGATATCGCCAAGGGGTACGCGGTCCCCAACACGACCGTGAAGGAGCTGTTCCGTCCTCTGAACAGCGTCTCGGTGACGGTGCAGCCGACCAGCACGCTCACCATCATGGGCCAGTACTATCTGCAGTGGGAGTCGAACCGCTACCCCGAGTCGGGAACCTACTTCGGCATCTATGACTTTTTCCTCAATTCCGGACAGTCCATCGTCACGGACCCCGCGACGGGCGGTTTCCTGCCCAGGGGGCGGGACATCGAGCCGCGCCAGGCCAAGGACTGGGGCATCGGCATGCGCTGGAGTCCCGAGTGGCTGGACGGAACCCTCGGCGCGTTCTACCGGAACTTTTCCGACCGGTTCCCCCAGCTCCACCTGGACACCGACAACGGCGAACTGCGCTACGTGTACCCGTCGGGGATCGATCTTTACGGCGTGAGCCTTTCCAAGCAGCTTTTGGGCGTGAGCGTGGGCGCCGAGGTTTCCTACCGGCATAACATGCCGCTGCAAAGCCAGTTGGTGACCGTGGCGCAGGCCGACCTCCCCAAGCCCGGTGAGACCGCGGGAGCGCGGGGGGACACCATGCATGCCCTGGTGAACGTCCTCGGAATCATCAACAAGACTCCCCTGTTCGACACGGCCCAGTACATAGCGGAGGCTAACTGGGGCAACTGGGTGCGGGTGACCCAGGGGAAGGAATTCTTCAAGGGGATCGACAGTTACCAATTCATCGACCGCATCACCAAAAACTATGCGGCGCTGGACCTGAACTTCGTACCGACCTGGTTCCAGGTCATGCCCGGCGCCGACCTCTCCATGCCGCTCTTCTACTCAAGGGGGCTTTACGGCAACTCACCCACCGGGATCACCCAGAAAAACGCCGGTTCCTGGAGCGCCGGCCTCTCGGTGGATTACCTGGCGCGGCACAAGTTCGACCTGCTCTACGTCGACTATTTCGGCGACTACCAGATCGACCCGGTGGCCGGCCTGATCAACAACGGAGACCCGGCCCTGTTAAAGGACCGCGGTACGCTCTCTCTCACCTACCGTTACACATTCTAGGAGGTACCAGGCATGAAATCAGCTAAGACTCTGCTGGCAATCGGCATGATGCTGGCGTATGCGGGGAGCGCCTGGGCGGCACTCTCCACCGATGAGGCGAAGAAGCTCGGCTCCACGCTGACCCAGGTCGGCGCCGAGAAGGCGGGCAACAAGGACGGCTCGATCCCCGAGTACAGCGGCGGCCTGACCTCGGCCCCGGCGGGGGTTGCCAAGGGGGGGAGCCTGCCGGGCGATCCGTTTGCGGGGGAGAAACCCCTGTTTTCCATTGACCAGAGAAACATGGGCAAGTACGCCGACAAGCTCACCGACGGGCAGAAGACCCTGATGAAGAAGTACCCCAGCTACCGCGTGGACGTCTACAAGACCCACCGCACGGCGGCCTTTCCCAAGTACGTGCTGGACAACACGGTGAAGCAGGCGGTCAGCACCAAGACCACCAACAACGGCCTCACCCTGGTGGGGGCCCACGCGGCCTATCCCTTCCCGATCCCGAAGACCGGCTTCGAGGCGATGTGGAACCACCTGCTGCGCTACAGCGGGACCAATTTCGTGCACTATCCCCGCTCCTGGGTGGTGAACGCCTCCGGGCGCGCCACCATGACCTACCAGCTGGATGAAACCATGAACTGGCCCTACTGGGATCCCAAGGAGAAGAGCAGCGATCTCTTCATTAGGTTCAGGGATATCTGCACCGGGCCGCCCAGAAACGTGGGCGAGATGCTCATGGTGCACAACGCGCTCGACATGTACACCAAGGGGCAGCGCGTCTGGCAGTACCTGCCGGGGCAGCGCCGCACCAAGCTGGCGCCGGACATCGGGCACGACACCCCCAACACCCAGTTAAACGGCGCCACGACCTATGACGAGTGGACCATCTTCAACGGCTCCATGGAGCGCTTCGACTTCAAACTGCTCGGCAAGAGGGAGATGTACGTACCGTACAACGACTACAAGCTGGTCTACCATTCCAAGTCCGACCAGATGCTGACCCCCAAGCACATCAACCCGGACACGGTCCGCTGGGAACTGCACCGGGTCTGGGTGGTGGAGGCCGATCTCAAGCCCGGCAAGCGGCACATCTACTCCAAGCGGATCTTCTATCTGGACGAGGACTCCTGGGCCGCGCTCGCCAGCGACGAGTACGATGCGCGCGGGCAGCTCTACCGGAGCGCCTTCATGTACTTCGTGCAGAACTACGACGCTCCGGCTCCCTACGCCTTCACCTACGGTTTCTATGATTTCAACTCCGGGGTCTACACCCTCGACGTCAACATCGCCGAGACCGGCGGCATCAAGTACAAGGCAGGCGCCCCGGACCGGGACTGGACCGCGGACTCGCTGGCCGGTGCCGGCGTGCGGTAGCGGCCGAGGCCTGCTCCCAGCGCCAAGCGGGTTGGGGCGTCCCAAGTTCTGTTGCCATGTTTCCCCCCTGCGAAGGGCACCTTATCCCCTCGCCCGGAGGGCGAGGGGGAGGGGTTGGAAGTCATAGCAGGTGAAAATGACACACCCCCATAACAGAGAAATTGCGAAGGGTGGACAGGGTCCCGCCCACCCTTCGCAAAGGGGGGAGCCGATGGTAAGTTTTTCGCCGATGGTACGTCCGCCGCACGCTGATGGAATTCCAGATCGACCCAAGGGCAGATCGACCCAAGGGGCGCCTGGCAGCTTCGCCTTTGTCCCTGAGCCCTAGGAGAGTATATGAACCGCCCGACGATGATTGCACTGCTTCTGATAACGGCGCTGGCAGGCCCGGGTGGCGCCGCCCAGCTGGGCCCGCAGGACGTGCTGGACACCCCGTCCCTGAAAAGCGACCTGGCTGCCAAGACGCTGCTCAACGGCGTCGCCCTGGCCGGCAAGCGCCTGGTCAGCGTGGGGTGGCGCGGCCACATCCTTTATTCCGACAACCAGGGTAAGAGCTGGACCCAGGCCAGTGTGCCGGTCAGCTCCGATCTGACTGCGGTATCCTTCCCGTCCCCGCTCCAGGGGTGGGCGGTCGGGCACGACGGCGTCGTGCTGCACAGCTCCGATGGAGGGGCCACCTGGGTCAAGCAGTTCGACGGACGCGCCGCCGCCCAGGTCATGGCGACGCACCACCGGAGCTGGAAGAACTGCGCCGGCTGCCATGAAAAACTGACGCCCCCCCAGGGCGCGCCCAAGAGCGCCGACGACGCGAGCCTGATGGCGGATCTCAAGAGCTTCACCCAGCAGGGGCCGGACAAGCCGTTCCTCGATGTCTGGTTCGAAAACGACAGCACCGGCTTCATCGTGGGCGCCTTCAACCTGATCTTTCGCACCACCGACGGCGGCAAAATCTGGGAGCCCTGGTTCGACCGGACCGAGAACAAGAAGCGCCTGCACCTGTACAAGATCCAGCCGGTCGGCCAGGACCTCTACATCGGCGGCGAGCAGGGGCTGGTGCTCAAGCTCGACCGGTTGGCGGGACGCTTCAAGGCGCTACAGACCCCCTACCAGGGCTCGTTCTTCGGCATCAGCGGGAAACCTGGCGTGGTGGTCGCCTTCGGGCTGCGCGGCAACGCGTTTCGCAGCCTCGATGGCGGATCCAGTTGGCACAAGGTGGAGACCGGGGTGCCGGCGGGACTAAGCGGAGCCACCGTCACTCCGGACGGGCGGATCGTCCTGGTGAGCCAGGCCGGCCAGGTGCTGGTCAGCACCGACGGCGCCGCCAGCTTCACCCAGTTCAAGGTGGAGCAGCCCTTCGCCGCCTCCGCCGTGGCGGCCCTCGACAACGACAACCTGGTACTGGCGGGCCCGCGCGGCGTGCAGGTGCTGCCGGTCAAGTAGCTTTTCTCCTCCTCCCTTGACGGGAGGGGAGCGGGGGAGATGACGCTGCCATCGGTGTCCTGAATGGCGCCTTCCCCCGCACCCCGACCCTCCCCCGCCAGGGGGGAGGGAGGTATCAGAGGCAGCGCAAAGATTGAAACGGGAATTGAGGAGAACGGACATGGCCCTAGCGAGTGGCAAAATACCCGATATGCCGGTGGTACGGAACCTTGAGGACTTCGACCAGGGGTCTGGCAACCGGCTGGAACGCCTGATATTCAACCACCGGCTGGCGGTCATCATCGTATGCTGCCTTACCACCCTGGTGTTTGCCTTCCAGGCGACCAAACTCGTCTTCAACGCCAGCTTCGAGAAGATGCTGCCCCAGAGCCATAGCTACATCAAGAACTACCTGGCGAACAAGAGCGAACTGCACGGACTGGGCGACTCCATCCGGGTGGTGGTGGAAAACACCAAGGGCGATATCTTCGACGCGGACTACCTGGAGGTGCTGAAGCAGGTCAATGACGAACTCTTCCTCACCCCGGGGGTGGACCGTCCCTGGACCAAATCCATCTGGATGCCGGCGGTGCGCTGGGACGAGGTCACCGAGGAAGGGTACAAGGGCGGCCCCGTCATGCCCGACAGCTATGACGGCTCCCCCAAGAGCATGAAGCAGCTCAAGGAGAACATCGCCCGGTCCGGCATCGTCGGCGACCTGGTGGCCAACAACAGCAAGTCCTCCGTCATCTTCTGCCCCCTTTTGGGCACCGATCCCGTGACCGGCAAGCGCCTGGATTACCGGCTCTTTTCCAAGAAAATGGAGGCTATCCGGGCCAAATTCGAAAAAGACGGCAAGGTGAAGATCCACATCATCGGCTTCGCCAAGCTGGCCGGCGACCTGATCGACGGGCTGATGCAGGTGATGGCCTACTTCGCCATCGCCGCCGTGATCGCCTTCGCCATCATCTTCCTCTACACCCGCTGCCTGCGCTCGACCGGCCTGGTCATTGCCTGCTCGCTGGTGGCGGTCGTCTGGCAGTTGGGGTTCGTGGCAACCCTGGGCTTCGAGCTGGATCCCTATTCCATCCTGGTGCCGTTCCTGGTGTTCGCCATCGGGGTCTCGCACGGCGTGCAGAAAATGAACGGGATCATGCAGGACGTCGGCCGCGGCACTCATCGCCTGGTCGCGGCGCGCTACACCTTCCGCCGGCTCTTCCTGGCCGGGCTCACGGCGCTTTTGGCCGATGCGGTGGGCTTTGCCGTGCTGATGCTGATCGACATCCCGGTCATCAAGGACCTGGCGCTGACCGCCAGCATCGGGGTGGCGGTGCTCATCTTCACCAACCTGGTGCTCCTGCCGGTGTTCCTCTCCTTTACCGGGGTGAGCCCCAAGGCGGCTCTGCGCAGTCTCCAGGAGGAAAACGAGGAAACCCGGGGCAAGGGGGCCGGGAGGCTCTGGAGTTACCTGGACCGCTTCACCGAGCGGCGTTGGGCCACCGGCGCCGTGGCCGCGGCGGTTCTGCTCGCAGTCGTCGGCTTCGTCGTGAGCCTCAACCTGAAGATCGGCGATCTCGATGCCGGCGCGCCCGAGCTGCGGCCCGGTTCGCGCTACAACCAGGACAACGGGTTCATCGCCTCCAACTACGAGCTTTCCAGCGACCAGTTCGCCGTCATCGTGAAGACCCCGCCCGACGGGGCCCAGAGGTACCAGAGCCTGATCGAGACGGATCGCCTGGGCTGGGCGCTGCAGCAGGTACCGGGGGTGCAGACCACCATCTCCCTGGCCGATGCGGTACGCCAGATCACCACGGGCTCCTACGAGGGGAACTCCAAGTGGACGACCCTGTCCCGCAACCAGGAGGTGCTCAACTACGGCGGCCACCAGGCCATGGTCAACAACCCTGACCTGCTCAATTCCGACGGCTCGGTCCTGCCGGTCATCGCCTACCTCGCCGACCACAAGGCGGAAACGCTGGACCGGGTGGTGAAGGCCGCCGACGAGTTCGCCAAGCAGCACGACTCCAAGGATCAGCAGTTCCTGCTGGCGGCGGGGAGCGCGGGGATCGCGGCGGCCACCAACATCGTGGTGAAGCAGGCGAACCACTCCATGCTGCTTTACGTGTACTCCGCCGTGATCATCCTCTGCTTCGTGACCTTCCGCAGCTGGCGGGCGGTGCTGGTGGCGGTGCTGCCGCTGGTGCTCACCTCCATCCTGTGCGAGGCGCTCATGGTCCTCCTGGGGATCGGGGTGAAGGTGGCGACGCTTCCGGTCATCGCCCTGGGGGTGGGGATCGGCGTCGACTACGCCCTGTATCTACTGAGCATGCAGCTTAACTACCAGAGACAGGGGATGACGCTGCGCGAAGCCTACAAGAGCGCGGTCCAGTTCACCGGCAAGGTGGTCGGCCTGGTCGGCATCACGCTGGCGGCGGGTGTCATCACCTGGGCCTTCTCGCCGATCAAGTTCCAGGCGGACATGGGCATCCTGCTCACCTTCATGTTCGTCTGGAACATGGTGGGTGCGCTGGTCCTCATCCCGGCGCTGTCGCACTTTCTGCTGAACGACGCCGCCGTCGAGCAGCTGTCCGAAGTTCATGCGAAGCAGGCCGTGTCGGCACCGAACAACTGCGCGGCGGGAACCGAGTGACCTTTAGTACCCGCCGGCAGCGTTTTGCCCCGGATTGATGTCCACCCACTCAGTTTGCGAAAAAGGGGGAAGAGTTTGATGCGCTATATTCCTGGTCTCACCATGTTAATCACGCTAGCCATCGTCACCATGGCTTCGGGGGCCTTGGCCTTCACGCCGGATTCCCTGGTCTGGAAAAAATGCACCGGGTGCCACGAACCGGTGCAGGGAAAGATCCCCAAGGTCGAGGAGGTCCGCACCACGCCCGAGGAGTGGACGGTGATCGTGGACCGGATGTCGCGCCTGTACGGGGTGGGCGTCACCAAGGCCGAGATGGATACCCTCCTGAAGGAGCTCTGCGCCACCCAGATCCTCTCCCCGGCGGAGCTGGACAAGGTCTCCTACCTGAACCTCTACAACAACCCGCAGACCGTTGAAGAGGCGAGCGGCGAGGAGCAGCAGAAGATGTTCACCACCTGCGTCAGGTGCCACAGCGCCGGCAAGATCCTTTCCTACCGGATGAGCGCCGAGCGCTGGGCGAAGCTGCGCGAATTTCACCTCTACCAGGTGCCGACCGTGCTGTACCAGATGCGCGAGATGCACTGGATGGACGAGTCCGCGGCCGTACTGAAAGGGCTTGCCCGGAGCGCGGCCTATGGTCATGCCTGGCAGGCGCCGGCGGCGAGCCCGGCCGGATCCTACCTGGTCCTGGGCTACGAGCCGGGGAAGGGGAATTATCGCGGGCAGGCGCTGCTCAGGGACCTGGGCGGGGCCGATTACGCGGTGAGCGGGACCCTGACCTACGAGGACGGCAGCTCTGAGCATTTCAAGGGTGAGGGGACGCTCTATGGCGGCCATGCCCTGCGCACCCGTTCCAGCCATAACGGCCTGAAGACCTATGGCGCCTTTTCCTTCACTAACGGGGAGCTGCGGGGCGAGCACCACTTCCCCGCCCCCGATTTCCGCACCTCTGCCAGCACCTGGTATCCGGCCGGCGGCAAGGCGCGCCTGCTAAAGGTCAGCCCCGGCTACCTGCTCTCCGGAGAGAGCACCACCCTGAGGCTGGAGGGAGTGCAACTCCCGGTGCTGAAGGGAGCTGACGTCCAGTGCTCCGACCCCTCCGTGCAGATCGTTTCGGCGCAGAGCCTCGGGCCCAATGCCATCGAGGTGGTCGCTCTCTACAAGGGGACGGGGAACCGAAAGGCCGAGCTGCGGCTGCGCGGCCTGGGCAGCACGCCGGTCACCCTGGCGTCTCAGATCGATTACATCAGGATCGAGCCGCCGCTGGGGAGAGCCCGAGTCAGCGGCGGCAAGGCCTTCCCTCCCGAGGGGGTGCAGTTCGAGGCGCTTGCCTTTGCCGGCGACCTCCCCCTGGGCCCGGTGCCCGCCCGTTTCAAGCTGACCGCCCAAAACAAGCGGCCCAACGATGACGACCTTTCCTGGGTGGGCAACATCACCGGCCTGGGCAAATACATCCCGATCGGGACCTACGGGCCAATCGCCAGCCGGGAGTTCCACGCCGAGGGCACCGGCCTGGTCAACGTGGAGGCGGAGCACAAGCGCGGCGACCGTTCCTACCTGGCCAAGGCCAGGCTGGCCGTGACGCTCCCCGACTTTGTGCCGAGGATCAAGTAGCCATGCAGTACCAATGGGCTGATCACCAGATCTTCGCCGCCGAGGAGGGGGCGATCCTCTTCGGGGTTGAGCAGGGCAGCCTCTTCGTTATCGACGAAGAGACCCGCGAGCTCTTGGCACGCCCTGGCTCAAGCGGCGCTTGCGACCCGGACCTGGCGCCTCCGACGGAGCGGGAAATCCTGCAAGGGCTGCGGGACATCCGGATACTGGTCCCGGCCGGGATGCCCGGAGGAGTGGCGCCGCTTGTTTTCGATCCCGCGGAGTTCCCCCTCACCACCCTGGTGCTGGAGGTCGCCCAGGACTGCAACCTGCGCTGCCGCTACTGCTACGCCGATGGCGGCTCCTACGGGAAGACGGCGCAGCTTCTCGATCCGGCCCTGGCCCGGCAGGCGGTCCGCTCCCTGGTGCAGGGTGCGCCTGACGGGGAGAAGCTGACGCTCATCCTCTTTGGGGGCGAGCCGTTGCTGAACCTGGAGGCGGTCCGGGCCGCGCTGGAGGAGGTAGCCGCGCAGCGAGAGGCCTCGGGGAAACAGGTGCTGGTCTCGCTGACTACCAACGGCACGCTATTGACTCCCGAAGCACTGGCGCTGATCCGCCGGCACCGCGTGTCCGTATCGGTCAGCATGGATGGGCCGGCAGAGGTGCACGACGCCAACCGCCGGAGCACAGGGGGAGAGGGGAGCTACGCAAGCATCGTGTCGCGGCTCCCGGCTCTGCTGGAGGCCGGCGGCACGGTGGCGGCGCGGGTGACGCTGGCCCCGGAGCAGTGGTCCCGGGTGGAAGAGGTGTTCGACCACCTGCGGGGGCTCGGCTTCCACGAGGTGGGGATCGCCCCGGCAAGCCCGGTGACGCGTGGCTTCCTGCCCGAGCCGCGCCACGAGAAGGAGCTCCTGCAAGGGTTTGCCGCACTGGCCGGGAGATTCGTCCAGGCCGCTGCCCGCGGCGAACTGCTCCCCTTCAGCAATGTCATCGACCTGCTGGCCCGGCTGCACCAGGGACAGACCAAGGCGGTGGCGTGCGGGGCGGGGTACGGCTACCTGGCACTCGACGCGGGGGGGAGTTACTATCTCTGTCACCGGCTCTCCGGCGAGGACGCCTTCCAGGTCGGGACGCTCGGGACGGGACCCGATGCCGGGAAAATCCGCTCCTCCCTGGCGCAGGTAACCGCCGGAAAGGATGTGTTTTGCGGTTCCTGCTGGGCCAGGACCCTTTGCCGGGGCGGTTGCCACTACGAAAACCACCTGAGGGAAAACCAGCTCGGACTGCCCCAGGGCAGCAGTTGCAGCTTCATCCTGGCCTGGCTGCGACTGGGCATAAAGACCTACGCGGAACTGCGCGGCAACGGCTGCGACGCCCTGCTTCAGCTGCTGGAAAATCGGATCAAATGTTGAGCAGATCAATTTCTCCCGGGGACGCTAACCGTCAACCAAAGGAATATCCACTATGAAACCGAAAAAACGCATCGAAGCATTGAACCGGAAAGCCCTGGCCATCCAGACCCTGGCGCAAGGGGAGCAGCGCTCGGTAGCAGCCCTCGACGACAGCGTCTCCGGGGCCTCCCTCAAGATGCCGGTGGGGTGCACCACCATCTTCGACACGGGATGGGAGACCAATCCGCGCTCCAACTTCCCCATCGGCAACTGCCAGTCGTCGGCCCGCGATTTCCTCGGCTGCGCGGGCGACTGCTGGTGGCCGGCGCAAAACCCGGACGGCCTGACCAACTACGAGAACATCTCCAGCGTGTGCAACAACATAGCCCGTGACTGGAGGGATATCAAGTAACGGACCCCTTTGTCGGCCAGGTCAGACTATCAAAGTTAAGACGCATGGGATGCGTAAGGAGAGGCGGATGAGAGGCACTACTTTCACGATTGTCACCGTTGTCATGTTGAGCCTGATGACGCTGGCCGGGCGGGCCGGGGCAAAGGAACTGATCTTCACCCAGGGGTATAACGCCGTTGAGGTGATCGATATAGACACCGATGAGACGGTTGCCTACATCCCGATAGAGGGCTTCACCCGCGAGATCGTCTGGACCGAAGACAAGAAGACCATGTACCTGACGACCCAGCGTCACAACATCGTCAAGATCGATCTCCAGCAGATGAAAGTGGTCAAGACCTTTGACGCCGGCTGGCAGGGGTGGAAGCGCAACATCTGGGGCTTCGTGCTGGCCAATGACAATGCCACCGCCTACATCAACAGCATAGACCGCAAGGTCGATGGGGGAGAGGTCCTGGTACGGCAGACCGTCTCGCAGATCAGCCTCGAGGACGGCAGGGTGCTGCGCAGCATGACGGTGCCCTGGGGCGTGGCCGGTCTGGTCTATCAAAAGGACGGCAAGGCGCTCATCGGAGTCGGGCTGGACCTCTACAAGATCGACCTCGCTCAGGACGAGATGAAAGTGGTTCAGACCTGGCCCATGTTCGACCAGAAGAAAAACATCCTGCCGATCTGGCATTCGACCCAGGAAAACGGCGGCATCTTCCTGTCCAACTACTACACGCCGGACTACATGGGGCTGCTCTCCATCAACGCCAATACCGGCGAGATCTCGGACCGCCAGATCAAGGGACCGCCGGTCATGGCGTACAGTTTCATCTACTCGGCGGACAGGAAAAAGGCGTACGGCATCATGGAAGACCTGACCGAGATCGATCTGGCGACCAACAGCGTCGTCAGGAACATCCCCAATGCGGAGGGGACCAGCTACTCCGTGATACCGTCGGGTGACGGCAAGAAACTGTATGTCGGGGCCGGTGGCTCGACCATCACGGTGTACGATGCCCAGACGCTTAACGTGCTGAAGGTGTTACAGATGCAGGCAGACTCGGTCGCCTTAAACAAGATCAGCTTTTAGCAGGCAGCTCAGAGCCGATCTCCCGCTTTCCCGTCCCTTACCCTGCGAGGGGGTGGACAGCGGGGGAAGGGAGTGCTCGGGTGGGCCCAGTGCAACGGAGGGGACTTCCTCATGGAATATGGCGTGTTCGTCTCCGAGACCCGGGAATTGCCGGCTGACCCCCGGTCGCTCTGCTCGGCTGAGTGGCAGAAACTCCTGCCACCGGCCCCGCTACGGGCCATCTACTTCGGCTCGGAATTCTGTGAGGACCTTTTCCCGAATCTCGCCCAGGTGGAGCGGTTCTGCGACTGGGCGGCGGAGTCGGGACTCGAGGCGGTGCTGCTTACCCCGATCGTGACCCCGAAAGGGCTGGCGGCGGTCGATCATCTATTGCGGGGACTTGCCGGCCGCACCTCGCCCACCCTGGTGGTGAACGACTGGGGGGTGATGAACCTGGCGCGGAACGCCTACCCCGGCGTGCGCCGCAGGGCGGGGCGCCTGATGAATCGCGGGCTGCGGGACCCGCGGCTGGCGCAGCTGCAGGATTGCCGTGACGCGGGAACCCGCGGCCGGGCGCAGGGGCTGCGATCGCTGTTGCTGCAGTTCGGGGTCGAGGCGCTGGAAACCGATCCCGACCTTGAGGGGAATTTCCTGGGGGAGCAGGTGCCGGGTCTACAACGTGTGCTGCATTTCCCTTACAGTTTCGCCGCGACGGGCAGAAATTGCCTGGTCAAGGCTGACGGGGCTGCCTCGGCCGAGGAGTGCTTCACCAAGGGACTGGGGCGCTCCTGCAGCGGCCAGTGCCGGGGCCGCTGGCACGAGGTGGCCAGGGAGGACACCGGTCTTCCCCTCTGGCGCTCGGGCAACACCATCTTTTTCGAGGTGCCGCAGCCGGTCGCCGCCGCACAACTGGCCCGGGCCGACCGGGTCGTTCTCTACCAAAGGCCGACCGCATGAAGATACTGGCGCCGCTCAGGAATTCGCAGGAGGTCGCCGCGCTGCTGGCCGCGGGGGCGGACGAGTTCTTCTGCGGCGTGACCCCGCCGGACTGGGAGTCGCGCTTCGGTGCGGTCTGGGCCAACCGCCGCTCGCCACTGTCGGCCGGAGTTCCCGGGCTGGCGGATTTCGAGAAGATCGTGGCGCTCTCGGAAGGCCGCCCGGTCTACGTGACTCTCAATGCTCCCTATTGCCCGCCCGGAGGGGCGCAACTGCTTGCCGAGTTCGGAGCCCGCCTGCTGGAGCTGGGAGCCGCCGGATTGATTGTCGCCGATCTGGATCTCCTGTTGGCACTCGTCGAGGCGGGCCATGCCTCCCGGGTCCATGTGTCGAGCCTGGCTACCTGCTCCAACGCGGGGAGTGCGGAATTCTTCCGGGATCTGGGCGTCGCGCGGATCATTCTGCCCAGGCACCTGACCTTAAGCGAAATCGAGGCGATCATCGTTCCCGGAGTGGAGTTCGAGGTCTTTTTGCTGAACGACGGCTGCGTCTTCGAAGAAGGGCTTTGCGCCACCACCCACGCCGCCGGAGCCTTCTGCACCCTGGACGGGGACGGGACGCAGGGGATCTCGCCCGAAGCGCTCGAGCGCTACAGCTTCTGGAAGTGGACACTCAACCACTGCGGTTGTCGAACGGGCAACGGGTATCCGCTGGGGCCCTGCGGGTTGTGCGCGCTCCCCCGGCTGCTGGACGCCGGAGTGACCAGTTTCAAGGTGGTGGGGCGGGAAGCGTCCTTGGCGCGAAAGGAGGCCTCGGTGCGCCTCGCGGTCAGTTCGCTGCGGGAGGCGCGGGGGGGAAGCCGCCCCGAGCAGATCCGGGAAGCCGTTGTGGCGTTGCGTGGCTGGCCGCAGATGTGTGAGGAAAGGCATCTCTGTTATTACCCGGACGTCTGGGAGAAACATGACCAATCGGGGACACAAGTGGAAGGGCGCTAAGCCTGACAACCGTTCAATAAGGAACACAAGGAGGTTTTTATGAACAGGATGAGACAATCGGTCATGGTGGGCACCATGCTGTTACTGGCAATGCTGCTGACCTCCTGTGCCACGATTCAGCCAGATGATCGCATCCGGGCCAAGGTAACGGAGGGGAGCTTAGCCAGAAAAGGCGAAACCATCCACCTTTTTTACGGGATGAGCAAAAAGGCCAAGGAAGAGTTCTGTCAGAACGCGGTCGTGCCGGTATACCGGATGGGAGAAGGTTACTTCATTATCAAGACCGAGGTTGCGAAGATCAAGGTTACCAAGGATCTGGGTGACCACTACATAGAAGCGGTGGTGGTGGAGGGAGAGGTGAAGCCCGGCGACATAGCGATGCAACCCAACAGCGAGTGCCTGATAACGGTGCCGCAATCCCGGTAGTAAAGCGTCGGGACGTCCGTAGGAACGGCATTCCTGCCGCGAATCCTGCCGACCAGGAGGACGCTCCCACGGGTTCCTCCGGAGTTCCCGGCCCTCCAAAAGTTCCCACTCCCGGAGGGGGAGGGGAAGGGAGGGGGAAAACAGCCACCCCTCCGGCCAAACACCGTTAAGAGATCCGTGGCTGCCAACCAGTTTCAGGGACCACTATGCCGACTGCGCTGAAACTATTTATCCGCCACTTGCGAGGCAAGGGAGGGCTGATTGCAGCCCTGCTGCTACTGGGGCTGGCTGGAGCGGCGACCTCCATGGCGACCCCACTGATCGGCAAAACCTTCATCGATGCCGTGGTGGGCAAAAAGGAGTTCGCCAAGGTCCCCTGGATCGCGCTGGCGCTGCTCGGGCTGGCGTTGGCCGACTTCATCCTGGGGGGCGTTACCCGCCTGGTCCACACCAGGCTTTCCTCCGGGGTGCTGATCGAGATCAGGGAGCGGCTGTTCAAGACGTGCCTCCATGCCCCGCTCGACGAACTGGAACGTTACCGGCACGGCGACCTGCTGAACCGTTTCGGGGCGGACATCCCGAAGATCCAGACACTCCTGGTGGACGGCGTGTTGGGGGTCTTCCAGAACATCCTTTTCCTTGTTGTGGCGGCGGCTATCCTGCTGCATCTCTCGGTCGCGCTGACGCTCTGGAGTTTCCTCGGCCTCTTCCTGGCGCTGGTGATCACTGCCTCATTTCGCAGGCCGGTGGAAAACGGGACGCGGGTGGTCCGCGATGCCATGGTGGACCTGTCCCACTTCCTCACCGAGCGACTGGGCGCCCTGCGAGCGGTCCGCTTCCACGGCGCGCAGGAAGCCGACCGGGGACGCTTCGCCCGGCATAACGCGCTGCTGGTGCGCCGGCTGCTCAAGTTCCAGGTCCTCGACTGCGCCGCCACCGGATTCCCGGCGCTCGCCCTGGCTGCGTCCCTGGCTTGGATCTACCTCCTGGGAGGGCGGCTCATCGAGAGCGGTGCGATCAGTCTGGGGACCTTCGTGGCCTTCATCCTGTACCAGGGACGCCTGGTCGGTCCCGCCATGGGCCTATTGGGGCTGATGCGCAATCTCCAGGAAGCCCGGGTCAGCCTGGAGAGGGTGGCCGAGCTGCTGGCGAACGAGGTCGGGACGCCGCAGGTCAGCGTCAACAACGCTCTTTGTTGTGGGACGATCGCCTTTAGGGAAGTCGGCTTTGCCTACGCGGACGGCTCGCCAATCCTGGACCGGATGAATTTGCAGGTTGCTCCGGGCGAGCGGGTCGCGATCTTCGGGCATTCCGGGGCCGGCAAGTCGACGCTGGTCCAGATGCTGTTCGGATTGCGGATCCCGCGCCTGGGGCGTGTAGAGATCGGCGGGGCGCGGCCTCGGCGGGGCGCGGGCGAGGCCCCCGGCTACGCGGGGTGCGATCCTTTTCTCATGCATG
>TBL_comb47_HYPODRAFT_10001424_pt1 | contig 31183 bp, 16 predicted proteins | sample TroBogypolimnion_40_FD_10682 | JGI IMG/M metagenome (IMG submission 10682) | reverse complement strand
ACGGTTCGGATTGGGATGCTGAAAGTAAGGCCCTGACCAAAGGGACCAACATCATTGTGGCTACTCCTGGAAAATTGATTTCACATCTGAACCTGGGCTACGTGAAGTTTGATAAGATAAAACATCTTGTATTGGATGAAGCTGACCGGATGCTCGATATAGGTTTTTACGACGATATTATGCGCATCCTGAGTTATGTTCCTGATGACCGGCAAACATTGATGTTCTCGGCTACCATGCCTCAGAAAATAAGGGAACTGGCGGCAAAGATCCTAAAGAATCCTGTTGAGTTCAGTACCGCAATTTCAAAGCCTGCCGAAGGGGTATTACAGGCTGCTTACGTGGTTCACGAAAACCAAAAGATACCGGTAATCAACAGCCTTATATCAAATAAACCTGATCTGGACAGCATACTGGTCTTCAGTTCGACCAAGCGGAAGGTGAATGATATCGTTAAAAGCCTCAGAAGGGCTGGAAATGTTGTCGAAGGGATTTCGTCGGATTTGGAACAAAAAGAACGCGAAGATGTGGTAATGCGTTTCCGCTCCAAACGTACCCGGGTTTTAGTGGCAACCGATGTATTAAGCCGAGGTATTGATATCAAAGACATTAACCTGATTATCAATTTTGATGTACCAGGATCCGCTGAAGATTACGTTCACCGTGTAGGCCGGACAGCCCGTGCCGATAAAACCGGTATTGCAATCAGTCTGATCAATGAGCAGGACATGGAGAAATTTGACCGGATTGAAAAGCTTATTGAGATGGAAGTACTGAAAATTCCTGTACCTCCTGAGCTGGGAGAAGGACCGGTTTATAAAGTTCGTGCGCCACGAAAGGGTGGACGTCCGCAGGGGAAGCGGAATTTTTCATCCGGAGGAAGACCCGACAGAAGAAATCAGAATCCAGCATAGGACAACCCAACTAAGTCTTTACCGAAAATAGCTTTTATCTTCAACCTGATAAAACCAAAACCATGAGAATTACTCAATTGATTTTCACCCTGGCATTATTTGGTTTGTCCATTTGTATGATGGCTCAAACTGCACATGAAGAACCGGTTACTCTGGCAATAGGCAGTAAGGCTCCGGACTTTAACCTAAAGGGAACCGATGGTAAAATGTACAGTTTAAAGACATTTTCGAAGGTTAAAGTCCTGGTGGTGATTTTCAGTGCGAACCATTGCCCCACTGCCCAGGCTTATGAAGACCGTATCATTGCCATTACCAACGATTACAAACACAAAGGGGTCGAAGTGGTGGCGATTTCGTCAAATAACACACAGGCACTTAACCTTGCTGAATTGGGTTACACCGATCTGAGCGATACCTATGACGAGATGATTATCCGTTATCGGGATAAAAAATTTAATTTTCCTTACTTGTTTGATGGTGGCGATCAAAAAACAGCCCTGGCTTACGGACCGGTAGCTACACCACATGCTTTTGTTTTTGATTCAGAAAGGAAATTGAAGTACGAGGGACGGATTGATGCATCAGAGAAACCAGGCACTGGTAAGGGCGAAGATCTGCGCAATGCTATTGATGCCGTTTTAGCAGGAGGGAATCCAAATCCGGCAACTACAAAGGTTTTTGGATGTTCAATGAAATGGTCATGGAAAAAAGAATACACAGATCAATTATACAAGAAATGGGCGGCATTATCGGTGCCCTTGGAGGAACTGACAACAGATGGGATAAAAGAATTGATTCAGAATAAAGGTCAGAAGCTGCGGCTAATCAACGTTTGGGCCACCTGGTGTGGTCCCTGCACGATGGAGTTCCCTGATTTTATTACCATAGACCGAATGTACAAGGGACGTGATTTTGAATTTATTTCACTTAGTACAGATAAACCAGAACGGAAGGATAAAGTGCTTGCATTTTTAAAGGAACAGGAAGCTTCGAATAAGAATTATATCTTCAAAGGAAGCGATATCTACCAATTGATTGAAGCGGTTGATCCCAGCTGGAAAGGAGCCGTACCCTATACTTTGCTCATTGAGCCGGGTGGGAAGATCGTTTATCACCAACAAGGGCCCATTGATCCCCTGAAACTAAAAAAAGCAATTGTTGATCATCCGCTAATCGGGCGATATTTCTAGTAATTCAGAGCTCAGATATATGTTTTCTTTTTTTAAAAATATAGACAATAAGGATCACAAACCCACCTATGGAATTCTAAAATTCCTTAAGTACATCGGGCCGGGATTGCTGGTTACCGTTGGCTTTATCGATCCGGGAAACTGGGCTTCGAATATAGCGGCAGGGGCCAGTTTTGGATTTACCTTGTTGTGGATGGTTACAATGTCAACCATAATGCTGATCATTCTCCAGCATAACGTGGCTCATCTGGGCATTGCAACGGGTCTGTGTTTATCGGAAGCTGCAACCAAATATACCTCACCCCTGATCTCCAGAACTATATTGGGATCGGCTATGGTGGCTTCTGTTTCCACTTCGCTTGCGGAAGTATTGGGTGGAGCCATTGCCCTGGAGATGCTTTTTGGCATCCCTATACCTGCAGCCGCAATACTTGTAGTTCTGTTTGTCGGGGCTATGCTCATCACCAATTCATATGCAATCATCGAAAAGATAATCATCGCTTTTGTTTCAATCATCGGTCTATCCTTCCTGTATGAACTAAGTCTTGTTAACATTGACTGGGGACAGGCAGGGATTTCATGGGTTGTTCCCTCCATCCCCGAAGGTTCGATACTGATTGTCATGAGTGTTTTAGGAGCCGTAGTGATGCCTCACAATTTGTTTCTTCATTCAGAAATCATTCAGAGCCGTCAATGGAATCTGGAGAATGATGAGGTCATAAAAAAGCAGCTGGACTATGAGTTTGTTGATACCCTGGTTTCCATGCTTGTAGGCTGGGCCATCAATAGCGCCATGATCATACTGGCTGCTGCCACATTCTATGTTCATCATCAAAAAGTAGATGAGTTGCAGCAGGCACAGACGATGTTGGGACCCCTTCTTGGGAACCATGCAGGAGTCGTATTTGCGATTGCTTTGTTATTTGCCGGAATAGCCAGTTCAATCACTTCGGGTATGGCCGGGGGAAGCATATTTGCAGGCCTTTTTAGCGAACCATATGATGTGAAGGATAATCACAGTCGCCTGGGAATTGCCTTATCATTAATTACTGCTTTATTATTGATTTTCGTTATCGGTAGTCCATTCAAGGCACTGATCATCTCTCAAATGATACTTAGTATACAACTGCCCTTTACGATCTTTCTGCAGATATACCTGACCTCTTCTAAAGAAGTAATGGGCAAATATGTCAATACAAAATCCACTACAGTATTGATGCTTTTCATTGGTTTAATTGTCACCTTCCTGAATGTTTTACTTTTTATCAGTTTTCTATGAAAGGAAAAATAACTGATCTGAATTATCCCTGTAGAAATAGTATTGGATCACCTCAAATGCTATGATCTCTCAAAAATGGTTCAACGAAGACACGAATCAGAGAATCTTTGATTGTTAATAACTCTAAAAATTATATGTTTATGAACTTTAATCCCTTTATCAGATGGGAAAAGTAATATGGAAAATGATATGAACAATTGTTTATAACCCGGATTGATATTCAGTTCATTTAAACCATTAAAAAAGCTTGACTTATATACATTCTGCATTGTATCTTTACTTCATCAGACGAGCGATAAAAGGCTGCTCAAAATGAATGGAGAAGGGATTCAGTTCTTAACCGGATTTAAAACCTGATCATCCGGATCTTCGGAACCGCATTCAAAGAGAGCTGGAGTTGAACCCGGGAGCTTGCTCTCAAAGTTCATCAACCCAATAATTGACTGTCAAAAGTTCATTAAAAAGTTGGTTCAGGAAGGAGAAAGATCAGAAGGAACTTCGGTTCCGGAAGATTAGCCGAAGCAGATGATTATCGCAAGATAACCGGAAGCTTTTCATCAAAAGACGGATCGCGAGATCAGTTCAAGATGACTGACCTGAGGCTTCGTCCGAAAAGATTAATCCCGAGTAATCGGGATCATTCGAACGGACAACCGGAAGATTTTGCTGTAACAGGCAAAGCCGGATGGTTCAAGGCTGGGAGCAAAGGCTGAAAAGCCCAAACAAACAGCCAGTTGCAATAACCGTAGTCTGGCACCAAGGACAAACCTTCGGGTTATCCAAAGTGAATGGGAACTATCTTAACGGATAGCTCCCATTCGTGTTTTTGGCCCTATTACCATGGTCAAAAAAGAAGCTGCCCCGGTTTGGTGGCAGCTTCCTTTTTTTAAGCTATTGTTGATTACTTTTTAATAATCAACTTTTTAATATTGGTATTTGATCCATCACTGATTTCAACAAAATACAATCCTGGTTTTTTGTCTGAAAGGTCAATACCAAGAGGAAAAACAACTAAGCCGGTTGTTTTATAGACCTCAATGCCAAGTGCATTGATTATCCTAACCGATGAATTGGCACCTCCTGAAACATCAATATTTACCTTACCCGAGCTTGGATTAGGATATACTTTGGCTTCCAGGCTTCCATTCAGATTTTCTACTGTAGTCGCAGTATCATCTACTTTAACCAGGAAGAACATTGTCTTTGTATCGCTGCCTCCATCGCTGACACCTCCGTTATCTTTTAAGGTAACATATATGAGTGACTCCCCGACTGCATCTTTGGCAATTGTCAAGATCAGCTTGCCTGTTGATTCCCCAAGGGTATAGTTAACCGAGATGTTGGAAATAAGCAACGTATTATCCGCCTCTGCGGTTAAGGATACAATCTTCTGGGGCGTACAGCCACTTGTCGGATCAATGCCGGATAAAGGCACTTCAATAGCTGGTGAGTTCTTAACTACAGTCAAATCATTTACCTGGTCAATTACAGGAGGTAAATTGTACGTCCGTATATTAATGGCAAAGTCAATGATGGTTGAATTTCCCGATTTGTCGGTCACTTTCCATTCTTCCATCGTTGTTCCGATCGGAAACACGTCATTTTTCCCAAGTCCGGAAATTAGTTCAATCTTATCGATACAGGCACCCAGAATTACAAAATCAGGAAAAGGAATTTTTGTTCCACACGTTCCCGGTTCTGCATAGAATACCCCGGACGGCAATTCTTTTACAAATGGCGGTGTCCGATCCACCAGGGTTATAACCTGGGTAAAGACATCACTGATGTTTCCATTGTTATCTTCCACTGTCCAGGTATTGGTATAGCTGCCCGTGAGGTTACAGACCGGACTCATCACAAACGGACCGGTTACTTTAACTGCCTTAGGATTATCATTGTCACAGGCATCAAAAGCGACAGGGACAAGAGCCTGGGCATCAGTCAACCCCGCTACATCATTGTATTCCAATATACGATCCAGTGTTGAGGTACGGGTTAACCAGAACGGGGCTTTATCCACTATGGACAATGTAGCACCTGTATAGATCAGCCTGTAGTTGTCAGATAACAACAATGATCCCTGTAGAATTGTATAATCACCAGGACTATTCCCTGTTTGCCTGCTTAAGGAGCCAGTGAAAGAATCACCGCTAATCAGATCGGGACTGAAGGTATAGGTAAGCGAAGGATCAGGCTGACTGCACTCTTTTGAAGTGTTTTGAGCCGTAACTGTAATGTCCTTTTTCGTGATATCGCCTGTTAATCCTGCAGGTTGTGCCAAATCATAATTGCCGGCCTTAACTCCTGAAAGGGTCATGGCTGTTGCAACGGGGATAGCCACCCCAACAACTGCCTGTGAAAATGTACCAGTTGCAGCATTCTCCAGGATAATTCCATCGGAATTAACGATTCCAGACAGAGTGCTTCCACTAATGATGGCAAGTGTATTCCCATCATAGGTCTTCGACTGAACGCTTTCCCCGTTTATGGTCAGGGTCTTTCGGTTAACGGTCAGCATTTGAACAATATCCGGTGCAGGGTTATGATTGTTATCACCCGCCTGCGAAGCTGTGATCAGGGAAGTCCCTGCTCCTACAATTGTTACCGTTTGGCCTGAAACAGTGGCCACATTAATGTTGCTGCTTTTAAAACTAACAGTAAGACCCGAAAGGACAGATGCAGAAAGATCAAATGAAGCATCACCGTATATCTTAGGCGACAATCCACTAAAAGAAATATTTTGATCTGCTCTTATGACCAGAAAGTTGCCTGCAATATAAGCGAAATCATAATTGTTGTCCAATCCTCCTGAAATGGTGATTACTCCGTTATGAATGCCAAATGGAGTAGACTCATCAACGGTTGTGTTAATTGTTGGTTTTGTATCTATTATGAATTCGTCGTCACCGTTCTGCCATCCGCTATATTTGAAGGTAAGAATTGGATTAGCTGTACCATATACCTTGGACTGGCTATCCGCTGTTACAGTCAGCACAGCTTTGGTGACTTCAAACTTACCGGACACCAGAGTGAAAGTGTAATTATTATCTGTTCCTCCCGATAAAGTGATCGAGCTGTTATAGGTTCCTACATTGGTTGTTCCATTAACTGTTGTAGAGATCGTCGGAGGGGTATCGATGGTTTCCACTCCGTTTACCCAGCCACTGTAAGTAAAGGTAAGGGTTGGATTAGTCGAACCATACACTTTGGTCTGATTGTCAGCAGTAGCTATCAGCACAGCTTTAGTGACTTCAAATTTACCTGACACCAGCGTGAAGGTGTAGTTATTGTCCGTACCTCCCGATAAAGTGATGGCATTGGCATAAGTACCAACATTGGAATTTCCATCCACAGTTGTCGAAATCGTAGGAGGGGTATCAATAGTTTCCACCCCGTTTACCCAACCACTATAGGTAAAGGTAAGCGTTGGATTGGTTTCACCGTAAACCTTGGTCTGGTTATCAGCAGTAGCCGTAAGCACTGCCTTTGTTACTTCAAATTTACCGGACAACAGAGTGAAAGTGTAATTGTTATCTGTTCCTCCCGATAAAGTAATCGAGTTGTTGTAGGTTCCTACGATAGTGGTTCCGTTTACAGTAGTCGAAATCGTAGGAGGGATATCAATAGTTTCCACTCCGTTTACCCAACCACTGTAGGTAAAGGTAAGGGTTGGATTGGCTGAGCCATAGACTTTGGTCTGATTGTCAGCAGTAGCTGTCAGTACTGCCTTGGTCACTTCAAATTTACCAGATACCAGAGTGAAGGTGTAATTGTTATCTGTTCCTCCCGATAAAGTGATCGAGTTGTTATAAGTTCCAACGATAGTGGTTCCATTTATAGTTGTCGAAATCGTAGGAGGGATATCAATAGTTTCCACTCCGTTTACCCAACCACTGTAAGTAAAGGTAAGAGTTGGATTGGCTGAGCCATAGACTTTGGTCTGATTGTCAGCAGTAGCTGTAAGTACTGCCTTGGTCACTTCAAATTTACCAGATACCAGAGTGAAGGTGTAATTGTTATCTGTTCCTCCCGATAAAGTTATCGAGTTGTTATAAGTTCCAACGTTAGTGGTTCCATTTATAGTTGTCGAAATCGTAGGAGGGGTATCAATAGTTTCCACTCCGTTTACCCAACCACTATAGGTAAATGTAAGGGTTGGATTGGTTGAACCGTAAACCTTGGTCTGATTGTCAGCAGTAACGGTCAACACGGCTTTGGTAATCTCCAGGGTAATTAGAGTACGGCTGGCACTGACACAACCAGTAATTGTATTTCGGACTTCAGCATAAGCAGAATAAGTACCGACATTGATACCAAAGGGTGCAGAGGTAGTTATTAGACCATTTGCTGTTGTATACCAGTCAACCACTTCCCCAGGACCAGCGGTTGCAACAGCTGTTTTAGTTGCACCATCGTATACAGATGAATTACTTCCTGCTGATGGTGCAAGTGGTAATGCTATAACTGTCATCATAACCACATTCGATTCGGCAGCGCCGCTCCAGTTAGCCATTATATCAACTCTGGCCAATCGTTTGTACCAGGTAGTAACAGTAAGTGATCCCGGATCGTAGGTTGCAGTATTGCTGGATGCAATATCACTAAATCCGCTGCTATTACTGGTCGTCGAACTTTGCCATTTGTATTCCAATGTTCCGACATAGCCTGAAGGGAGTACTGAATTTGTAATATTATTCGGATTAAATGGATAACAACCGGCTTGACTGGTTGCAATTGTACCTCCCGAAGATGGATTAATAGCGATCAGAATGTTCTTTTGACCACCCAATGAACTTGCTCCGCCAACAGTTGGCAAAGTGAGAGTCGCATCGTTCCCTGCCGCATCTTGTATTGTTCCTCCGGCCAATGCCAGAGAGTTTGTAGCCGAGTAATCCAGATCGGGACTGCTTTCTCCGCTCCCAATAGTATAATTAAAAGTCAACACTGATGTACCACTTCCGGAAGAATAAGAAACTGTAGCTCCACTATTTAATGCCAGTGTGGGAGTTCCTGTTACGGTGACTGCTTCTGAAAAAGTTACATTCAGGACGATAACATCATTTAGCTTATAGCTGCCATCTGCAGTGCTGGATGTTACATTTGGTATAGTGGGACGTACAGTATCAATGGCGTAATTACCCGAAGTAGAAGATCCTGATCCAACGTTTCCCGCTAAATCAGTATATCCTGTATTATCCAGAGTGATAACATTGGATGCAGCAGTTGTAGAAACATTAGGAGTTAGTGTAGCTATCCAGGTTACTCCCCCGTCGGAAGTACTTAAATTGCTCACTGTTCCATTTGGGACAGTAAGGTCAGCAATTGTAAATCCTGTAATTGCTTCAGAAAAAGTAAAGGTTAAAGTTGCAGTGTCTCCAATTTTAAGTGCAGTGTCACTGATTGTTATTGAGCTGGCAAGAGCTGGGCGAACAGTGTCGATGGCGTAATTGCCCGAAGTTGCACTTCCCGATCCGGCATTTCCAGCCAAATCAGCAATGCCTGTCATATCCAGGGTAATAACATTCGATGCAGCAGTTGTTGATGCATTTGGTGTTAAGGTAGCTGTCCAGGTGATTCCACCATCGGAAGAACTTAAGCTGCTTACTGTTCCGTTCGGTACCGTAAGGTCAGCGGTTGTAAATCCAGTAACTGCTTCGGTGAATGTGAAAGTTAAAGTTGCCGTATCACCAATTTTAAGTGCGGCATCACTGATGGTTATTGAGCTGGCAAGTGTTGGTCGTGCAGTATCAACAGCGTAATTGCCCGAAGTTGCACTTCCCGATCCGGCATTTCCTGCCAAATCAGCAATGCCTGTCATATCCAGGGTAATAACATTGGACGCAGCAGTTATTGATGCATTTGGGGTTAAGGTAGCTGTCCAGGTGATTCCACCGTCTGAAGTACTTAAGCTGCTCACTGTTCCGTTTGGTACGGTAAGGTCGGCAATGGTAAAGCCAGTTATTGCTTCAGAAAAAGTGAAGGTTAAAGTAGCAGTGTCTCCAATTTTAAGTGCAGTATCGCTGATTGTTATTGAACTTGCCAGTGTTGGAGCAACCCCGTCAACCAATACTCCTGTTGTGCTGCCGATATTGTTTAAAGTAAGGGTGGCATCTGTTGCTCCTGCATTTTTTAAAGTTCCTCCATTCGCAGTAATTGCAGTTCCAACAGAAACCCCATCAGGATCTAAATTACCTGAGATTATTTTATATCTAAATACAAGTGCTGTAGATCCGCTGCCGCTTAAATAACTTGCATTTACAGTACCACCAGTATTGAGCGTAATGGAGATGTATGGTGTGCCCCCTCCAGTATTTACTGTGATGGCTTCACTGTAATTAACCGTAAAATCAAGATTTTGTCCGATTTTGTATGTTCCGATGGAAGGCACAGATACTGAAGATACTGTTGGTGCAGAGGCTAAAGAAGAATGGTGTCTAAAGGCATCAATACCAAGATATTTAAGACTACCTGTAACTTCAAATTCCAATTCGTCAATTGAAGTTGAGCTATTCGCACTCAAATCGACAAAAGTATAACCATTATTTACTGCATAATCCAGATTTATGCTTCCACTTCCCAACGTTTGAGTAAATTGGGTAACTCCCCCAAGTTTACCGCGGAGAATAACTGTCCCTGCATTTGATATATTATTTCCGTCTGTTGAGGGGAAAACATACAAATCTTTTACTATGAAAGTGCCAGTTTGAATTTTAAAAGAACCAATAATACCGGCTGTGGATAATAAACTATTGATGTTATCTACATAAAAATTATCAGCTATGGTACCTGACCAACCATATCCGGCAGTATTTGCAATCTTAAATTTACCTCCTGTAATATTAAACGTAAAGCCATTGTTTGTAAAAACCGATGTACCTGCTGTTTCATCTTCAAAGAATTCTGTTTCCAGAGGTGTTAAAGTTGTCGTGAAACTAACCTGAGTTCCGTAATTTGTTCCTTGTGTATTGGTAGCATAAGCTCTTACATAATATGTAGTATTAGCAGTCAGTCCAGTCATATTAGAAGAAAAAGCGCCAGTAGCACTTGCTGATCCTTTGTCTGTTTTTGAGTCAGAAATTGTGGGAGTCCCTGTTGTGTTCCAACATACTCCATAGGAGGTTGGATTAGGATTTCCCAATGATGTAATATTCCCATTTCCCGTTGCCGATGTGGTTGAAATACTGGAAACTGCCTGAGTCGTTACAGCACTCATTGATAAGGGTATCGGTCCAACAACAATATCATCGATATCAAAAAATGTTATGGCTTGAAAACTAATCTGTACTGAGGTGGTTGTGATTCCATTGGTACCAGCAGAAATTGCTTGAGCGGAGGATGTATAGTCATTATAGGCAGTACCAGCTGTCATCGGAGTGTTATCACTAAATGTGAATGAAGATGCTGTTAATGTATACCAGGGGGGTAATGTATAAAACGCAGAATATGAATTCATACTTTGATGCTTAACCCATATGCCATAAAATTGAAATGGCAACCCATCCGTACGTTGAAGAGTAAATTGATCTCCTCCTGAACCATCTTTTTGCAAACACTTGCTGTTGGATGATCCTCCAGTAGCAGCATTTGTAAATGAACCATTCCCTCCGGAAGTCAGTCGGAATGCAGTTCCCGAAATTGTTATGTCTGCTTGGGTATTCCAGGGCCAACTAGAGCCAATATTTCCAGATAGTGTCGCAGAAGTAGAAAAGTCATACGTTGTTTTTGAAGTTTGCGATGTACTTAACAAACTAACTAACAACAAACAAGCCAATAGGCTAAATTTTAATCTTTGAATCTTAATTTTCATAGAATAAGGTATTTGATTGGACGTAATTCGCAAATAAAGACAAATTAGTCTTTTAAAGGTTCACATTAATTATTTACATTGTTTAAAAATTAATATTTCTTTATTATTATAAAATATAAATATGAAAATCAAGGAATTAAAAATGATGACCATTCTTGAAAACAAATCATTGGCCAATGTTTAATTAAGGTCTGCTGAAAACAGGATGGATCCAATCCCGCCTGCCACTGTTAGGCCAGTGTGTCGGGCAGGTAGTTACAATTGAACGGTATTATAACCTGGAATTTCAACACAAAACCGAAACAAAGGATTATCGGTTGAATGCTTTGAATTAGCTTTCTGACCTCCTGACGTTTAATTTGTTCTTTTGACTTTAAAGACAGTTTCTTATTCCTATTTCCCGAAATTGATGGATCAGATTCCATCCTTTCCTTGTATTGATTCAAAAAATCATTGTCTGTTCCCTGCCCGACACTCAGTCCTAGCTGAGGCAGGCGGGAAGGTTAAAGTGTTGATCGGTTCTCCCATTCACCGACCATCTAACAAGCTTTCAAATTATTTGAAACTTATTCATTAGTTATAAGAAACCTATTCGATGATTATTAGAATAAAATTGAAGAATCCTCGAATAACCTTCGAATAGCCTTCGAATAATCTTCTAATAATTTAAAGAGTCATAGGCTCATTGTAAACGACACAACAGGGCAGAAGCTCTTTACATTTTTGGTAAGAAGTATTTTGGCATAGTACACGACACGAGGTTGGTGCATCCCGAGGCCTCGGGATTGAAGTTTCAATTCAGATTTCCTTGCACTTATTTAAGTTTATTGCGATCATTTTATAGAAGCACTGAATATTATGAGTTTTTCAGCAGACCCAATTAAGTTTGAAATTATTCTGTATTTTGTAGAGGAGGTTTTAAGAATTTATTTAGTTTTGCAGACACAAAATTAAAATGCCCAGATGGTGAAATTGGTAGACACGCCAGCTTGAGGGGCTGGTGCCGGTTCCGGTGTGCAAGTTCGAGTCTTGTTCTGGGCACTTTCAGAATACTAACCCCTGCGGATAATTATCTGCAAGGGTTTTTACTTTTAATAAATGCAACTTTTTACAGTAATAGTCAGGTATCAAATGATACTATGACCAGAATTATTGGTTCGAATAGGTTTAAAATTTATACTTTAGGAAAATAGATCGTTAAAAATTCCGTTGAAAGTATAATAGATTGTCTGGCGAATGGACGACAAAATACATGCATATTTTCATTTATTCTACCCGTCTTTGCTTCAGGGAGAATGAAAAAACGAATCAGTCTTCATGTTATTATCAGAAAAATGAAAAAAACAATAGGATTATTTATCTGCTTTTCACTGGCAATGCTTACTCAGGCTTTTATAACAGACAACAATTATTCAGGAAAAACCAATCCTGGTCAGACCGTTTGTCCATCATCTGAGGAATTATCAGTACAGCAAAATCCTGAGTTGAAATCTCAGGAGCTTAAATCGCCCAATGGACAAATCGTATTTTCACTGCAAATGAAATCAGGGTATCCCTCCTACTCGGTAACCTATAAGGGGAAGAAACTGGTTGATGAATCAAAGCTAAGCCTGAATTTTGCAGAGACAGGTGAATTCGGGAAAAACGTAACCATCACTAAACCAATCTTGTATGAACTGAACGAGACTTACGATCTGGTGGTAGGGAAAAACAAAACGATTCATAGTCATTGCCTGGAAATGCTTGTACCCATGAATGAACGTTATGCCCCTTTCCGCAGGATCAACCTGGTGGTGAGGGCGTTTAATGATGGGGTGGCTTTCAGGTATGAATTCCCCATGCAGAATAAATGGAAGTCCTTTGTGATGACGGATGAGAACTCAAGCTTTAACCTTATAGGGAACCCAAAGGCGTTGACGCTCTTCAGGGTTGGGTTCCTCACATCGCACGAAGGCTTGTACACCAGTTTGCAGTACAACCAAATCAAGGCGGATACCCTGATGGATATGCCTGCACTGTTTGATTTCAACGGAACCTATATGGCCATTACCGAGGCAGCCCTGTTGGATTATGCAGGTATGTACCTGGTGAAACACAACGGTATACTGTGCAGTAAATTGTCGCCTTTACCAGGTCAGAATAAGAACAGGGTGAAGGCTGATTTGCCTCACAAGAGTCCATGGCGGGTGATGATGATCTCTGACCGCATAGGTGACCTGTTTGAATCGAACATGCTTACCGACCTGAATGAGCCTTGTGCCATCAAGGATATCTCGTGGATTAAACCGGGTAAGACTACCTTTCCATGGTGGAACGGAACCATCGTTTCTGATCCAAACATTGTACCGGGCAATAACTTTGAAACCAATAAATATTACATCGACTTTTGTGCACGCAATGGTCTGGAATATCATTCGGTGGTTGAACAGGGCGGACATGAATGGTACACCAACAATGGGACGGGTTATCATCCCGGAACCGAGGTGGATGTAACAAAACCGGTGGAAGGACTGGACATGCAAAAAGTTTGTGACTATGCCAAGTCTAAAGGGGTTGGCATCAGGGTCTGGGTCTACTGGTCAGCTTTGTATCCCAAACTGGAGGAAGCCTTTACACTTTACCAGAAATGGGGAATCAAGGGGCTGATGTGCGATTTTATGGATCGGGACGATCAGGAAATGGTAAATATACAGACCGAAATTCTTCAGCGTGCAGCGGCGCATCACCTGCACATACAGTTTCACGGGGCCTACAAACCTACTGGACTGCAACGTACTTACCCCAATGAATTTACAAGGGAAGGCACCCTGAATTACGAAGTCAACAAATGGGAGAAAAAGATCACCCCGGATCATGACCTCAACATCATCTTTACGCGATTGCTGGCAGGGGCTACCGACTATCACCTTGGAGGTTTCCGGGCTGTGCCTGAGGATCAGTTTGTACCTAAGGAGTTCAAGCCGGTGATGATGGGTACACGTTGCCACATGCTCGCCATGTATGTAGTTTTGGAAAGCTATCTGGGAATGGTATGTGATTATCCTGAAGCCTATGAAGGACAGCCGGGATTTGAGTTTATAAAGCAAGTGCCCACGGTCTGGGACGAAACAAAGGTATTGGGGGCAGAGGTTCAAAAATACATCACCTTCGCACGGCGGAAAAATTCAGACTGGTATGTGGGTTCAGTTACCAATCACGATGCACGTGATCTGACGGTATCCCTCGATTTCCTTCCGGAGGGTAATTATGAGGCAGAAATTTATACCGATAGCCCTGAGGTGGGAACCAATCCCAACCTGCTGGTCAAACAAATCAAAGAAGTGACCCGAAAGGATAAGCTAACAGTTCATTTGGCTTCGGGAGGGGGTGAGGTCATGCATATTCGGAAGAAATAGGCATATCAAAATAAATTAACCTATTGAATTGATAATTCATCAATATAAAGTGTCACCGCTAGCGCGGCTTTTGTAATGCCTTATCGTTTATGCTACCATACTTTCACCGCTAATGCGGCTTTTCAGTTGCATCGCACCGACAGTATGATTGATACCGAATATTATCTCATAACAGAGATGGGTAGCACTGATAGTATAGTAATTGGCTTAACTCCTGAGTTTAAATTATCGCCTATTATACTTTAAAATACGATCGCTTATACTCCAAATTACGGAATCAGTTCAAAGCTATCAGTTAATCTAATATCTTTGGAGGAGGCACCGATCATCAGGTCAAAATCGCCGGGTTCGGCTACCCACTCCAACTGCTGGTTAAAAAAGGACAGCTTTTCTTTATCGATCAAGAATTGAATGGTTCTAACTTCTCCGGCCTTTAAACTTATTTTTCTGAAGTCTTTCAACTCCTTTACAGGGCGCACGATTGAACCTACCCGATCACGCAAGTAGAGTTGTACAATTTCTTCGCCTGCATAGTTACCTATATTGGTGATTTCAACAGAGACCTCTATCTTGTCATCGCCAGTAATTTTCTTTTTATTGAGCTGCAGGTTGCTGTACTTAAAGGTAGTATAGCTTAATCCGTATCCAAACTCATACCTTGGGAAAATGGACAAATCGTTATAGGAGGAATTGTAATTGTGATTGGTGTCGTTTGTTGCCGGACGGCCCGTATTAAAATGGCTGTAATAAATTGGTATTTGTCCGACACTTAGAGGAAACGAAATGGGTAGTTTGGCCGAAGGGTTATAATCTCCGAAAAGCACATCAGCAATGGCATCGCCTGCTTCGCTACCCAGCCACCAGGTATAAAGGATGGCAGTTGCATGATCTGCCGTATAGTTAAAGACCAGAGGGCGGCCTGCATTGATAAGTACCACCACTGGTTTGCCTATTGTTAGGAGTTCTTTCATCAAATCTTCCTGAACACCGGGGATATTAATGTTGCTTCGGCTTTTGGCTTCTCCTGTCATGTTTCTCCGTTCGCCGATACTGAGAATGACGACATCTGCCTGTTTAGCAACCTGCAAAGCTTCAGCAAATCCATCCCTGTTTTCGCCTTCAATGGCACAGCCATTTGCATAAAGCAATTTAGTATTTTTACCCACCTTATTTTTCAGGCCTTCCCACTGGGACACCACATAAGAGGAATCAATTCCCGGTACTTCGACATCCCAAAACCCTTTGTTCTGCATAACTGGTTGTACCAGCGGACCAATAAAAGCGATTGTTTTGATGTTTTTGGATAAAGGCAACAACTGATGTTCGTTTTTCAGCAGCACAATACTTTTGGAAGCTATTTCCCTGGCTGCTTTGGCATGTTCGGGATTATTCAATTCCCGTTGTTCGCGTTCGGCATTACAAAACCGGTAAGGGTCATCAAACAAACCGAGTTCAAACTTCTTTCGTAGTATTCGTTTTACGGCCTCATCGATTAAAGCAACAGGTACTTTATTATCCTTTACCAATTGGGCCAGATGGTCTCTATAATTCCTGCTTTCCATATCCATATCACAGCCGGCAGCAATAGCAGACAAGGCAGCTTCGTATCCGTCTTTCACATTTCCATGGTTAATCATTTCACCGATAGAGCCCCAGTCGCTTACCACAAATCCTTTAAAGTTCCATTTCCCTTTCAGAATGTCGCGTTGCAGGTACTTATTGCCAGTTGCAGGCACTCCGTTCAGATCGTTAAAGGAATTCATGAAGGTTGCCACACCGGCTTCTTCTGCGGCCTTGAATGGTGGTAGATAAACCTCCCACAGGAGTCTGTCACTCATATCCACCGAGTTGTAATCCCTGCCACCGATGGCAGCCCCATAGGCAGCAAAATGCTTCGCGCAGGCCATTACTGCATTGAGGTCACCCAATTTATTTCCCTGGAAGCCTTTTACTCTTGCAGTGGCAATTAAGGAGCCCAGGTAAGGATCTTCACCGGCGCCTTCCATCACTCTACCCCATCGCGGATCACGGGCAATATCGACCATGGGAGCAAAGGTCCAGTTGATGCCCCCTGCACTGGCTTCTGTTGCTGCTATTCGTGCAGATAATCCGATTGCATCCATATCCCAGCTGCAGGCTTCGGCCAATGGAATCGGGAAAGTGGTTTTATAGCCATGAATCACATCCTGTCCAAACAACAGGGGAATTTTCAGTCGTGACTGCATAGCAATCGCCTGCCAGCTTCTGACTCGTTTAGTTCCCATGCAGTTCAGCAGGGAGCCAAGCTGGCCCTTTCGAATCTGCTCAGCCTTTGTATTATCAAGAGTTACAGGACCAGTAGCTGTCCAGTCATCATTGTACTGATTCATCTGACCAATCTTTTCATCGAGGGTCATCAGGCCCATCACAGAATCCACTTTCTGATCTATCGATTTGACCTGAGCGTTAATCCCCGTTGACAGCATGCCAAATATCAGGCAAAAAGCGACTTGTACAATCTTATTCATTTGTATAGTTTAGAATTATTCAATTGATAGAAGTTAGTTTCCTTTAATATCCTCTGCAATAATCACCTTGATGCCAAGGCCAGTGAAGTGAGCCAGGTAATTCTGCGGGATATTCTTATCCGTAACCAGTGTATGGATTTTTGAGAGCGGGGCAAAATTGATTATTCCGTTTCGGTTGAATTTACTGGAGTCGATCAGTATGATATTTTCTTTGGCATGCGACATGATTAATTTAGCAATCTGTCCTTCCTCCAGGTTGGCCGTAAAAATACCTTCATTGTTAATTCCATCGGCACTAACAAAATACTTGTCGGCCCTGAACATCTGAAAGTTCTCCACTGCATTCACCCCAACGAGCGAGCAGGACTTCTTTCGAAATATACCTCCTGGAACAATGATTTTCAAGTTACTGAATTCGGCTAGTTTAAGTACAATATCCAATGCATTCGTGATGATGGTAAGCTTTTTGATCTTTTCAAGGTTGATGGCCAGTTGCATTAGTGTAGTGCCCGAATCCAGTATGATGGTATCGCCTTCCTTGATGAGTAAACTAGCAGCAGCGGCAATGGATTTCTTCTGCTCCAGATTAAGTACCATGCGTTTACGGACGGATAAATCTTCGCTTACTTTTACAGGGAGCATTGCCCCGCCCCTGGAACGAATAAGCAGGTTTTTATTTTCAAGGTAGCGCAGATCCTTTCGCAAGGTAACCTCGCTGACCCCGAAATGCTCATTCAATTGTGAAGTGTTTACCAGTTTGTTTTGCTGAAGTTCCTCTAAAATGATTCGTCTCCGCTCAACCGTTGAGATATTTTGATGTTGTGCCATTTTACAATCCGATTAATCTTTAATAAATAAGGGTAATATTAAATAAAATACAAATAAGCTCTGCCAAATATCATTTATTTATCATGTTTGAATAAACACCTTTTCTTCGCTTAACACCAAAGATAATAAATCGTTTCAGAATTAAACGAAATAGCAGAAATATTCTCTCAAGTCTGATACTAATCATCATTTAACATGCTACATACAAGTTCAATAACAAATACTTAAATATTAAACAAATAAATATCTTGTCAAATTATAATAACAATACGAAATCATTTTAATTCTTTTAACCGAAACGTTGTGAAACAATATTTTCTTTAGTATATTTGTATGCGCATTAGTTTATTGCAAATAATTGTTTACCTAAATAATGTAATTTGTTTTTCAATTTTACCTTAATATAATTAATCATGAAAAATATCTACATCGCTTTATTGAGCCTGATCCTGCTCGCCAGTATTGGCATTCATGCAAATGCCCAATCGCTAACGGTATCCGGATCGACGTTTCTACCCCAGGATTCCATAGCTTTTACATATAGTAAGCCTGGCTTCACCTCTAAAGACTGGATTGGGATATATGAGTCCGGCGTAACTCCAGGTACGGGATCTATTTCATGGAAATACATTACAAGCCAAACAGGAACTTTGTACTTAAAAGCGCCAAAAGATGCAGGTAAATATCAGGCTTACCTGTTTTGTTGCGATGGATATACAATAAACGCTACTTCTGCTGAATTCAGCATTGAAATTCCATTATTAAGCACTTCCTTCCCTTCAATTGTACAGGGAGATTCAGTCGTGTTTTCTTATATAAGTCCTAAATTTTCACCAACGGACAGGATTGCCATCTATACGGAAGGAACAAAACCGGGGAAAGATAATCCGGCCATCGATCCGAAGTATATCACAGGCAAGCAGGGATCATTAACCTTTAAGACCCCATTGAATGCAGGGTATTATGATGCTTATCTCTTGTGCTGTAACGGCTACGACAGCATTTCCGGCTGCAATTTCCAGATCATCGATCAGGCTACTGCGTTCGTTAACCCCAGCACACAAACCTTTGAAGCCGGAGCAACGATACAAATCAACTATAATGACCCAGCCTTTGTTGCAGGCGACTGGATCGGGATATATAAGGATGGCATGCCTGCTGTCCAGGGTCAGTCAGTCACCTGGAGCGGGATAGTTTCCAAATCAGGGATTGTTATATTTCCAGCTGTATTGACTGAAGGCTATTATTATGCGGCTCTGTTCAGCAAGGATGGTAGTGTAGTATATGCAACTTCGGTAGTTTTTAATGTCCCGGCTGTAGCAAAGGGATCATATGTAACAACAGCTGCCAGTGTTTATCCTGAAGGAAATACAATCCTGGTGAATTACAAAGATGAAAACTATTCGAATAAAGACTGGATTGGCATCTACAAGAAGGATGATCTTCCCGGAGCTGGAGGTCCTACAGCAATAGAACGGTATTATGCTGCCAAAGATTCGAGTACCATTGAATTTACTAATGCTTATGCAATAGGTGATTATACCGTTTATCTTTTTTGTTGTGATGGATACGAGATTAAAGCCAAGTATGATTTCAAGGTAGTTGGTTTGAATACAGCTTCACTTATTTTACCAGCCATGTCTTTCGAAGTTGGAGATGCATTAGGATTTATTTATAACGATCCTAATTTTACCAGTGGCGCTGGAACCGACTGGATAGGGATATATAATCAGGGAGATATCCCAAGTAATACGCGGTCAATTGTATGGGATTATCTGAAGGATTCAAATAATTCGATGACCTTCAATGTTCCGTATCCTAACGGGACACTCCCTGAAGCGGATCCTACGCAACCACTGGGACCGGGAGAATACTACGCAGGACTATTTTGTTGCGATGGTTATGGTCTTTACGCATCCCTTTCATTTACAGTGAAAGAAGTTGGCACTGGTATAAAACAGGATTTAAAGACAGAAAACAGTTTAAGTATATTTCCTAACCCTACTTCCGGCCTTGTAAATATTAAGATTGCTGTAGGCGATAAAATGCAGAAAATAGAGGTTTATAGCATCACCGGTCAGATTATGTATGAGGAAATACCAGTAGGTACGGTTAATCAAAAGGTACTTGATTTAAAATTAAATAAGGGTATTTATTTCCTGACTGTATCAACCCCAAGATACAAGACAAGCAAAAAACTAATTATTCAGTAAAGAATAACTTATGCTCAGATTGATGGCTGTGTCACTTCAATGAGATACAGCCATCTTCCTTAAGACACTAACTTTAGCCAAATCATCTGAGTGAATTCCGGCATGCATTTTTGGTACTTACAATGAAAATAAGTAGCTTGTGAGTCTTTGAAATCAGTATAAACTAAAGTAACAATCATAAAAGTAACAGCAATGAAAAAATCAATTATTATCTTCCTATGGGTTATCCTGGTATGCGTTGTAACCCATGTTCAGTCTGCAACAAATCACCAAAAGAAATCTCCAAAAGAAAAGACCGTACAAGCCGAGAACAAGGACGAATGGCGTCAGTTATTTAATGGTAAAGACCTAACCGGCTGGAAACATGTTGGCCCGGGATCACAGTATGTTGAGGACGGCTTCATTAAATCGCATGGCGGAATGGGTTTGTTATACTGGACCGGTGAGAAATTTGGGAACTGTACGATTCATGTTGAATATCGCATGCGTGACAACAACAGCAATTCGGGTGTATTTATCCGCATCCCTATTGAACCCTATGAAGAATGGATGCCTGTATTCTATGGCTACGAAGTTCAGATTGATAATAAACCTGAACTATCAAACGAAGACGATTATCACGTCACCGGGATGTTGTATTCTCTGACCAAACCATTAGCCAAACCCGGCAAACCAGGTCCTGAATGGAATACCATGGATATTACACTGGATGGACTGCGAACCATTATTTATCTGAATGGGATAAAAGTAACCGATTTTAAAGAAGGCGACCCTGTTCCTGAACGTAAATTCGACTTTGAACCTTACCATGGACCACGTCCTGAATATGGTTACATGGGTTTGCAAAACCATAGCGATAACGATGTAGTGTTCTTCCGTAAAGTGGCTGTGAAACCCCTGTCGGCAAAAGAAAAACGTGAGCTAAACAAATAATATCCAATACACCCTCCTAACGATTCAATTCTATCAACGATGAAAACCAAATCTGGAAAATCAGGATCAAGCGAAATATCCCGGAGACAGTTTGTGGGTATAGCTGCTACAGGGGCAGCTGCAATCACCATTCTACCGAGCTTTACCATTAGCGGGCTTGGGCATGTTCCCCCAAGCGATAAATTATATATAGCCGCAGTGGGCTGTGGTGGTGAAGGGGCCGCCGACATACAGGCGCACATGAGAACCCCCCATAAGAATGCTGTCATTTCCCACCTCTGCGATGTGGATGATCGTATGGCTGCAGATCGTCGGAAGGAATATCCAAATGCGCCATTTTATCACGATTGGCGTGAGATGTTCGACAAGGAAAGTAAGAATTTTGATGCCGTTACCGTGGCCATTCCCGATCACAATCATGCCCTGGTTGGATTGAGCGCTATGCAGCTGAAAAAGCATTTATATCTCCAGAAACCTCTGTCGCATGATATTTACGAAACCAGGATATTAACCGAAGCCTCAAAGAAATATAAGGTAGTAACCCAAATGGGTGACCAGGGAGCATCCTGTGAGGGTATGCGTACCCTGCGTGAATGGATTGAAGCCGGAGTGCTTGGTGAAATAGAAAAAGTATATTGCTGGACCGACCGTCCTGTTTGGCCTCAGGGAATCCCCTGGCCAAATTCCCGTCCCACTGTTCCAAAAGAGCTGAACTGGGATTTGTGGCTTGGAACTGCCCAGCAAACAAACTACATCGATAACCTTGTACCCTTTAACTGGCGTGGCTGGTGGCAGTTTGGAACCGGAGCGCTAGGTGATATGGGCTGCCACATCATGGGGCCTCCATTCAAATTGCTCGAACTAGGCTATCCTACTGAAGTTTCAGGAAGCGCAAGTACTGTTTACGACGGAATCTTCTCAGAAGCTCAATATCCCGAAAGCGGACCTGTCTCCAGTTCTATCAAGTTTAAATATACCTTGAAGAACGGTAAGAACCTTGATCTTTACTGGATGGATGGGGGAATAACACCCGAACGTCCGGTTGAACTGGAAGGTAGTGCGAATATGAATGAAATATTGGGTGATTTTACCGGTTTAAGGGATTATGAAGGCAGTACTTTATTCGTGGGAACCAAAGGCAAGGCAGCCTGTGGCTGGGGCGGAAGAAGTCCTGTATTGCTTCCTCTTTCGTTAAATAAGCAGATCAACGTACCTAAAAAATATCCCCGCATAGAAGGCGACATGGATGGTCATTACTGGCAATGGATTGATGCCTGCATTGCCGGTTATGGAAAGGCTGAAGTAGATTCACCTTTTGAAGGATATGCTGGCCCGCTGACTGAAACTGTCCTGATGGGAAATCTGCTTTTACGCAGTTTTAATATCCGTGAAAAAATCAAACGCAAAGATCCTGTTTATGGTGATATGGAAGGTTTTGTATTCCCCGGCCGTTACATCAACTTTAAATGGGATGGCCCAAATATGCGGATTACCAACTTCGAACAGGCCAACCAGTTTGTAAAAAGAGAATACCGTAAAGGATGGGGAGAACTTAAATTATAACTATGAAAGTTGACGTTTTTAACACCTACGAGGAATTAAGCCAAAAAGCAAAAGAACTTATTATTCAGGAAATCAAAAAGAAAAAAGACCTGCTATTTTGTGCCGCGACGGGGGGAAGCCCAACGGAAACCTATCATTTGCTGGGTAAAGAATACCAGCATCAATCTGATCTTTTTACTGATCTGAGAATCCTCAAACTTGATGAATGGGGCGGAATACCCATGGATGACAAGGGGACCTGTGAATCTTATCTGCAGGCTCATCTCCTTCAGCCACTGCAGATTTCCGAATCCAGATACATCGGTTTTAAGAGTTGTCCTGATGATCCCGTTTTGGAATGTATGAATATTCAGGAGCAGCTTGACAAAGAGGGTCCAATCGATATATGCATTCTGGGCCTGGGTATGAACGGCCACCTGGCCCTTAACGAACCTGCCGAATATTTGCAGCCGTATTGCCATAAGGCCGAATTATCCGAGCAATCACTTCTTCACCCCATGGCCTCTGAGATGCGAATCAAACCCAGCTATGGCCTGACTCTTGGAATGGCAGATATATTTTGTTCGAAAATGATCATTATCCTGATCAATGGTCAGCAAAAGAAAAAAATAGTTAGCAAGTTTTTATCCAGAAAAATAACCAGCTTAGTCCCCGCATCTTTTCTATGGTTGCACCCTAATGTATTTTGCCTAATTGAAAAAGATGCCTTAGACGAAGCGGGAATACCCGTATAATGTGCATAAATCGATAATCCATGAAACGAAACAAATTCGTTGTAGTCCTGATTCTTTTTATTTGGTTCGTTATATCGTTCATAACCAATATTCTTGGACCAATCATGCCGGTCCTGATCGACAATTTCAAACTCAGTCTCACTCTGGCGGCATTCCTTCCTTTCTCATTCTTTCTGGCTTATGGGGTTATGTCTATTCCAGCCGGTATGATGATTGAACGTTTCGGTGAGAAACCCTCCATGCTGGTGGCTTTTGGGCTGACTTTTATCGGATCATTCCTTTTTGCCACCTTCCCCGTTTACATTATGGCGCTGGCTTCCTTATTCATCATTGGAATAGGCATGGCAATGCTCCAGGTCATCATCAATCCCTTAATGCGCGAAGCGGGCGGTGAAGAACATTTTGCTTTTAACTCGGTATTGGCCCAGCTTATTTTTGGAGTCGCTTCATTTGTAAGCCCATTTGTCTTCACCTACCTGATGCGCGAATTGAGCAATTACAAGGGTGGCGGAAATCTGTTCATCAATACCTTAAGTCAGCTTATCCCCAAAGAACTTCCATGGAGTTCATTATACTGGATCTTCTCACTCATCCTTATTTTTATGTTTTTGATTATCAGCCTGGTTAAATTTCCAAAGGTTGAACTAAAGGAGGACGAAAAAGCGGGAGCTTTTCAAAGTTACATCGACCTATTCCGAAAGCGGCAAGTCAACTTGTATTTCCTTGGTATCATGGCTTATGTGGGGACCGAACAAGGGCTTTCGAACTGGATGAGTAAATTTCTGAATACTTACCACGGATTTAATCCTGAAATGGAAGGAGCTTCAGCTATAGCATGGTTTTGGGGCCTGATGTCAGTAGGATGTCTGCTTGGACTGGTGATTTTAAAACTTGTTGATTCGAAACTTGTATTGAAAGTATTTACACTGCTGGCTATGGTAACTGTTGCCCTTGCACTTTTTGGTCCTGCACAATTGTCGCTCTGGGCCTTCCCTACTGCCGGTTTTTTCCTTTCCATCATGTTTTCTGTAATTTTTTCACTTGCTCTTAATTCGGTGGAGAAACACCATGGTTCATTTTCAGGAATACTCTGTTCTGGAATTCTGGGAGGTGCGCTTGTACCACTTATAATCGGATGGATTGGTGACCAGATAGGCCTGCGTCCAGCTATGCTTTTCCTCTATCTAACCCTGGGATATATCCTGGCAATTCCCTTTTGGGCGAAGCCTTTGGTGAATAATAAAACGATAAAGATTGCCGATCTGTTAAAAAAATGACCATCATTGTAACTGAAATTAAATAAATGCATATGAAACTGATTGGCGTTGACCTTGGAGGAACAAAAATTACTGCTGCCCTGATTGAAGAGACAAAAATCATCCGTCAGTTTACCTGTACGACACCTTTTGATCAGGAAAAGCTGGTTGTGGTCCATGCAATCATTGCCGCTATTTCCGAAGTCTTTGATCCTGAGATCGCGGGCATAGGCATTGGCGTTCCCGGGCTGGTCGATCTGCAAAACAATACTGTAATTGATGTCACCAATATCCCCTCATGGGATGTTGTTCCCCTGAAGCGCTTACTTGAAGACCATTTTCAAAAGCCTGTTTTCGTAAACAACGATGCCAATTGCTTTGCTGTTGGTGAAAAATATTTTGGCAAGGGACGACCCTATCAAAACTTCGTCGGAATGACAATGGGTACTGGTCTTGGGGCTGGCATAATCATTAACAATCACCTTTATTCAGGAATGTATTGCGGAGCCGGTGAGTTTGGCACTATTGTATACCGGGACAAGACAATTGAAGCCTACGCCAGCGGGCAGTTTTTCAAGGATCAGAACCTGTCGGGAAAAGATCTGGCGATAAAGGCCCAACTTGGAGATAAGGAGGCACTGAGGCTTTTCAATGAACTTGGCGAACATATTGGGCGAGCCATTGCCAATATACTGTTTGCGCTTGCTCCTGAAGCAGTTATCCTTGGCGGCTCGGTCAGTCAGTCATTTCCTCTCTTTGAACATGGAATGCATTCCGTTCTGGAAAATGAATTCCCTTTCCGCCGTCTTTACCAGGCCTTGAAAATTGAAGTTTCCGAATTAAAGGACAGTTCCATTCTGGGAGCATCATCCCTGGTACTTGATTCATTAAACCGCTGACCTGTCAATGATTAATCCCGCCCACACTCCAGCGGGATACCGCTATTACTCTTTTTGACTCTTTCCAAATTACTGTCATTATTATCCATTCAGATGTTTTCCAGGAAAGCATTAAATCTGCTTTTGCCCTGCACGGAATGGTTCCGGGTTGGGATTGCGCCATATTCGGGCTTTATAATTTGATTTACAATTGATTTCTATCTGTGTTAAAAATGGCATTTAAAGACAGATAGAAGACAGATAATAAAAGGAGAACCATACCCAATCCCGGTTCAATGCCAGTTCAACCAACAGCTGAATTCTACTAATCAGTCGCTTAAATTGTTAGTCTTTTTGCAAATAACCAGTATTCCTTGTGTTTAGCTTGAGTTTATTGGAGAAAAGTGGTTCAAGTAAATCAAAGATCGGAACATTCGGAAATCTATCTGTATCCGCAAGAATTTCTGCGTGCTTCAACCTCACAATGACAAACGTATGAAAGCCTTCAGGTTATTTTTCAAAATACTGTTAGCAATTGCCAGGTTAATGACGGGAACGTCACTTTGAAGATATTCAATAGTAATAGTTGTGCTAAACTCTATCTTTCAGCCTGATATAAATATATTCGATTACTTGTCATGAACATAGGAATTACCAATAAAAATGACACGTTTGTGCTATTGCAAATCTTTTTTTCCTATTACAGATTTGTATTATTCTAAATAGGATTTGCTGAAAATGTATTGGTAATTGATAATTAATACTATAAATGGTCCTTTGACAGAATGAAGTGAATGCATTATTTGTAATCACCTCAACCCCGGGTAATTGGGGGTACTTAATATTTTAATCTGTTCAAGGAATTATACAAATAGAGAACCTTTATATATAATAGAAAAAATTGATGTGAAATAATTAAATATTATTTGTAAATAATTTCAATAGTAGTTATATTTAAACAAAGGATAAAAGAGTGTTAATTCTCTAATGATTAATGTATATGACATTTAAATTTAAAAACTATTACAATCAGGAGAATATTATAATGTATAATACATATAATCAATGTGTTGGACAAATTAGAAGTTAATCTAAGATAATTTGAATTTATTACATTGAACTTTCGATATTATGACAATAGAAAAAGCAAATTATCAGTGGTATGCCGTCTATACCAGAGCAAATACGGAGAATAGGCTTTATGATATTTTACAAGAGAAAAATATAGAATGTTATTTGCCACTGAAGAAAACGTTGAAAGGTTGGAGCGATCGTAAGAAATGGGTAGAAGAACCACTGTTTCGAAGCTATATTTTTGTAAAGGTTAGCTACAAAGAATTTTTCACTGTATTGAGTACTCCTGGATTTGTTTGCTATATTTTTGGAGGAAAAGCTCAGTCTATTCCTGAAACACAAATTGACGGTATACGCAATTTTTTGGCTCAAAGCGACCATGAGGTTACTTTGTCTTACGAGAGAATTCAAAAAGGAGAGAATGTTGTTGTTCTATATGGATCTTTAAAAGGAATAACAGGAGAAGTTATTAATGTTTACGGTCAAAACAGATTGGTAATCCGCATCGATTCTATGAATTGCAGTCTTCAGGCTAATATTTCAATGGAAGAAGTCAAATTATTGGAAGATAAATCTGTCCAACATGAAGATCAATTTTCACGATCATATGTGCCATAAAGATCAAAAGATTTAAAGCAGTAACAAGCTTTTCATATTACGAATTTATTGAGATTGACAACAGTTTTGTCAAATTTCAGGTTACAGTCTGATATAAATATAATCAAGTTTTTGTCATGCACTTAGCAATTAATAACATATTATTGAATTACTTCCGTTTCCACCTACTCCTTTTGGCGGATATGGATTTACTCTTTTATATGTACTTAGAATACACTAAAAAGCTTAGTAGTTTGCACCTTATGGTCTTTTTATCGATAATTCGGTTCGTTATTTTTAATGAGTACAAATTATTAACCCAATTTATACGAATCCACATCCATCTAAATTAAAGAAATGAGACAGCTTAAAATTGCGAAACAGATTACTTGCAGGGAAACATTGTCGCTGGATAAATATCTGCACGAGATTGGGAAAATTGAGTTAATTACACCGACGGAAGAGACTGAATTGGCGAAACGAATAAAAAAAGGAGATCAGGATGCGCTGGAGAAATTGATAAAAGCCAATTTAAGATTCGTAGTATCCTGCGCCAAACAGTATCAAAATCAGGGCTTAAGTTTACCCGATTTAATTAATGAGGGTAATCTGGGCTTAATCAAAGCAGCTCAGAAATATGACGAAACCCGTGGGTTTAAATTTATATCATACGGTGTATGGTGGATTCGTCAATCCATTTTACAGGCGCTGGCCGAACAGGCAAGGCTGATTCGGTTACCAGTCAATAAGATCGCATCGATAACAAGGATAAATAAGATATTTAGCCGGCTTGAACAGGATTTTCAAAGGGACCCTACCGCCGAAGAAATGGCCATTGAAATTGAGACTACCTGTGAGGACGTGGAAGAATCAATAAAAGTTTCATCACATCATATTTCAATTGATTCGCCCATACATGTGGATGAATGCAATACCTTATATGATGTTTTGCTAAATGAAGATTCACCCAGTCCAGATGCAGGCTTAATGAATGTTTCACTAAGTCAGGAAATTGAACGGACTCTCTCTACACTTGCTGTGCGAGAAGCGGATGTAATTCGATATTATTTCGGACTAAGTGGTTACAGCCAGCATACTTTGGACGAAATTGGAAATGAATTCGGCCTTACTCCTGAAAGGGTCAGGCAGATTAAAGAGAAAACGATAAAAAAGATGCGGAATAACTGTCGTACAAATTTGCTCAAAGCCTATTTGTAATACAATTTACAGACCAGCGAAATCCTACATGAAGAAAAGTGGTGCTATCAATTAAATTGAATGATCTGACTCCCTGAATCAGTTCGCTATCAATCATTAAGAACTTAAGCTATGACTCAACTTCAATTTAACACTACTATTTTAGGCATGCAGGAAAAGTTGTTATTTTATGCGCTGAGTTTGACTTCAGACCAGGAAAAAGCACAGGATCTTCTTCAGGAAACATTCCTTAAAGCACTCACAAACCGCGATAAGTATACCCAAAATACCAATTTAAAAGCATGGGTTTACACCATCATGAGAAATACCTTCATCAATGACTATCGAAAAAACGAAAAGAAGAAAAATAAATTTAACAGGGCCAATCAGGAGATTCAACTGAGGAAGCAGAATGATAAAAGTTATCTGTTGCCTGAATCCAATTACGACTCGAAAGAAATTATGAAATCCATCAAAGCCCTTGAGAAAGATTACAGAACACCGTTTGAATTGTTCCTCGATGGATACAAATACAAGGAAATTGCCGATGTTCTTCAAATACCCCTGGGAACCGTCAAAAGTCGTATCTTCTTTGCACGAAAAAAACTGGAAAAAACGCTACATAGCTATTTATATTAAAAAGGTTTTGGATTAGGTTAGGTTTTATTGGGTTTAAGTGTAGAAATGATCCGCCGATCGCGGGTCATTTCTCATTTATAATGGACCAGAAGAATTGGTCTGGTGATTTGTTATTTTTTCTTTTCCGTTATTATTCAAAATGGATTTCATATATTAGTGAATTAAAAATCGCAAGTCGGCTTTTAATCTAGTTTCCTGCATATTAATATAGTCCTTCAAATCTGGATCCTTCGGGGATTAGGGATTTTCTTTTGAATATAAATGGAATGGATTATGGAAAAAAATGGTCACTCTGTTGCTACTCTTCTTCGCCTGAAGGCTGAAAACTTAATCAAAAACAGACCTGCCAATTCTGCTTCAAATCCCTATGAAGGTGAAATACTCAAACTCATTCATGAACTTGAGGTGTATGGCGTTGAACTTGAATTACAAAACGAAGAATTCATTCGTTCCAGAAGAGAGAATGAGAAAACCGGCAACAAACATAGGATTTCGGAGGAGATTAAACAGCGCTTAAACAGGGAAATTGATTTGAATCAGGTTGAGCTTGAATTACAGAATGAAGAACTCAAGCTATCGGCTGCAACTCAGGAAATAGCCAATCTGTATTCCGATTTATTTGATTTTTCAACCTCAGGGTACCTCTTACTTTCGAAAGAAGGCGAAATTATTGATACCAACTATAGCTTTGCCCGGCTCATAGGTAAAGATAGGTTCAAATTAAAACACAGCCGTTTTGGTTTTTTCGTTGAAGAAAACGAACGGACAATTTACAATGACTTTCTAAACAGCCTTTTCCATCATAACACAAAAAACAACTGCAAGCTGACATTGGTGCTTGAAGATTCAAGATCATTGAATGTTCTGCTTTCCGGTATTCCGACTCATAATGACAAACAATGCCTGATAACGGTGACAGATATTACTCCGCTTAAAGATGCCGAAGCCTATCGGGAAATGAAACGTGAAATACTTCAGATACTAAATGAGTCAGGTGATTTGAAAGATACCCTTCATCATACAATCGACTTGATAAAACAACGAACAGCACTTGATGCGGTAGGAATTCGTTTGAAGGATGGGCAGGACTTCCCTTATTTTGACCAGTCAGGCTTCTCTGATGAATTTCTACTGACAGAAAATACCCTGTTTGAAATGGATAAACAAGGAAATGTTTGCAAGGACAAAAACGGAAACCCGCTTTTGGGATGTACCTGCGGGTTGGTTATTTCAGGGAAAGCACGCAAATCAAATCCCAACTTCACTTCCGGCGGAAGCTGGTGTACCAATGATTCTTCGCTGGTATTGAAAATTCCATCGCAATCGGAAGAGAGGTTTCATTCCCGAAATCATTGTATTCATCAGGGCTATCAATCCATTGCCCTGATACCCATTCGAAACAGAGATCAAATTGTTGGTTTGATTCAGTGTAACAGTTTATATAAGCATGCATTCAATGACACCTTGCTTGTATTACTGGAAGGTATTGCTTCGCACATCGGATCGGCCATGATGCGTAAACAGGCGGAGGAAACCCTGGCATTTCAGGCTCAATTATTATCAGAGGTAAATGACGCGGTTTTTAGCAGCGATAGCAACTATACAATCACTTACTGGAATAAGGCATCGGAGAGGATATTTGGCTGGGCAACAGAAGAAGTCTTGGGCAAAAATTCAGGAGAATTGTTAAAACCACAAATTAAAGGCTCCTCGCGTGACCAGGAAAGATCGAAGTTGAGGAATACAGGCAATTGGAAAGGAGAAGTTCAATATACCCGAAAGGATGGAATATGTATCTTCGTAGACGTTAACTCTACAGTTCTGAAAGATCCTACGGGAAAAGACATAGGTAATGTAGTTGTTGCCCGCGATATTACTGAACGCAAGCATGCCGAGCAGTTGATGCAGGAGAGTGAAGCCAGGTACCGTAACCTGTTCGATGTCATGCCGAGCGGGGTAGCAGTCTATGAGGTAATAGGTAACGGACGCGACTTCATTTTTAAAGACATGAATCATGCCGGAGAACGTATTGACCATGTGAAAAAGGCAGATATTATAGGAAAAAGTCTTTATGAGATGTTTCCTAATGTAGGAGAAATGGGCCTTGACGAAGTATTCAGACGAGTATGGCAGACCGGAGTGCCGGAGTTTTTCCCTGTAACCCTTTACAGCGACAGCA
>TBL_comb47_HYPODRAFT_10001423_pt1 | contig 31185 bp, 39 predicted proteins | sample TroBogypolimnion_40_FD_10682 | JGI IMG/M metagenome (IMG submission 10682) | reverse complement strand
AAATCCGTTTTGCAGAGTTGAGAAGTGTTAGAAACGGATTTTTTAAAACATATAATACAGAAAGCAAAAGATGGCAGACACACGTTGTATTGCTATTAAGTCTACCGATGGAAACCGATGCTCACTTGTTGAGACGTGTGTAATCCGCGAATCATTTTTATACTTGGATAGGTTTTTTTAATAGAGCAGTTTTTATAATAATAATTAAATGAAAACATTAGTTATCAACTTACAGTCTAGAGCAGACCGAATGAAACTTTTTATGGATCACTGGGCCGACTATGGACCAATTGAACGCATAGATGGAGTATTATCTTCAATTCCTCATACTGGTTGTGGGCTTGCGCACATAAACGCAATATATTGTGGGTTATTGAACGACGAATGGTGTCTAGTTTTAGAAGATGATGCCAGGCTGACATGTTCTATGAATGAGTTTAAATCAGTCATAGAAGATGCAATCAACCACAATTGTGATACAGTTTTTCTAGGAGCAAATGTTGACCCATTATTTGAAGGCAGTATAGATGTTGAAATTGTTTCCGAAAACTTCATGAGACTATCAAGAACAAAAAGTATACGTAGTTGTACTGCTATGTTATGGTCAAGACGCTCACTTCCGTTGATTAACGAGTTTGAACGTATTTTGAAAAGTGGAGAAATATTTCCAATTGACAGAATGTTAACTTCATTTGCGTATCCATGGATTGTTACAGATACAACTGGCGATGAAGCTCCCAACTGTAAACCAATACATCCATTGCCTTCTGTTCTAATTTGTAAAAAATCTTTAGTTATTCAAGAAATTGGAATATTTTCAGACAATACTCATGATCTATCTGAAGATGTAAGTAAAGGAACTACAGAATTCTTAAACAATCTTTATGCACTAGGTTCGGGACGAAAGAATCCTTCAGCAATGATATCTGTATCATGAACCATTAGCTTGTCAGTCTCAGGGTGTTCGAGCTTGAGATGGAATACATCAAAAGGATATTCACGGTGAACACGGTGCATGGAAGGATGTTCGCCGGCACGAACTTCTTCCTTCTCGTCACTAAACCGGACCTTATGCCACCATGTAACAATACACTTCTCAGAGGCATCTGCATATAGGTGACTACTATTGCCGAAATCACTCGCAATAGTATTCTTCATAGTTTCAACCACCTTACTATATGATCCATCAGATTGTAGCATTTCACTGCCAACGGTGATATCTTCTACCTTCATAGGACCATCCTTCGTCTCTAGGAGAACACAGCCTAAGAAACAAGGTACACCGATGGAAATACTTGCGGAATCAGTTTGACCATCACATCCGGTTACAGTTATAGTTATCAAATATGTCCCAGATGTATCATGAGGATCTACAAATGTACAACCACCTGCATGGTATTCCGTTATTGAGCCAGGATAACTATCACCACTCTTTGTTACCGAAATTGAACGTGTTTGAACATTTGTTTCGGTCCACGTTATATGCCATGGTCCATCAAAAGGTTCATCCGATGATATGTTGGTTATAGTAGGAGGTAAGCAAACGGTTTGAGACTTTAGTCCAACACATCTCTTGCAAGTAATGTCTTTTATTGGCATAGGAGCAGATGAACAGTCACATAATTTGGTAACAGTTTCAGTTACAGCCACACCAGTTGTAGCCTTCTGCGATGTTGTAACAAAGTCGGCGCTCTGTGAAGCAACAAAATCTGTCCATTGAGATGCAGTGCGACGAGTCTTGCTCGTACCAACTACTTTAAACACACCCATGCCAGGCTTGTACGCCAGCTGAGGAAACGGTTTAGGAGCAATGTCAGCGTTGTCGACTAGATCAGGAGTAGGTTCAATTACAGGATTGCTAGGAGCATATGAACGAGCGCCACGTAGACGTTGTAGACGCACCCAGTCACCTGCACTCATCCCACGTGTACGATTTTTAGCAAGAGGTACCGGCGTTTCAACACTACTGCTTTGCGTTTGACCCATTTGTAAAGAATATACAAATTAGTTGAGTCTAATCTGTAATGGAGAACTTGTTTCCGTACAAACAAAATATTGACTATACAAAACTTCAAACAACCGAAGAAGGTTTGTATAGTATAACACGCAAACGTGATGGTGAACGAATACTTTCAATCATCAAACACAATGTTAAAAAAATAGAATCCAAAACGATAACAGATGGAACTGCATGTATCGGTGGTGACACAATTCAATTCGCTATGTCATTTAATCGCGTGTATAGTATTGAATTGAATTCGGAGAATTTCGAATGTTTAGTAAATAATATTACTGAATATGGTTTGCTAAACGTAACACTTTACAATGGAGACTGTACCCAAATTTTTGACTGGGACACAGATGTTCTCTATCTTGATCCACCTTGGGGAGGTCCAGATTATAAAAGCAAATCAAGTTTGGATTTGATGTTGGGTTATAAACGTATTGACATATGGCTTGATGAAATACTTCTTCGCAAGAACAGACCATCAACTATAGTTTTGAAACTTCCTCACAACTATAACTTCAGACGTTTGAACTTTTTAGTGAATGTTGAAATGATAAAACCTTTTCGTGTTCGCAACTATATTTTGCTTTTGATTACAGTTCATCAATTTAATAATAATTAAAAACGGATTTGGGAGTTTTTCATGACAGAAACAGAAAAATGGATTACAGCTACGATAACTACACCACTGAGCCTGCTCCAATCCATCTGATCACGAAGTGTGATCGAGATGTATTGGTTAACACTATGTTCGGTCTGATTATCGGACTGCTCTGTAATGTTACCTGCGTTTGCTTTCGCACTAGTCGTAAGAAGATGGAGGATCTCATGGATGACAACGAAGACCTCCGATCTGTAATCGAGGATCTTAAGCTGGAAAATAATGATCTAACAAATCAGAATGACAGGCTAACTGTAGATGCAAGTGCAAGTGAGCGCTTGATTGAGAGGCTGAAGACTGAGATTAATATGCTCAGTTCACGAATGCGTGATATGGAATATGAAATTGCAGGACTTGATTCTGACAACAAGGCATATCTCAATGAACTTTCAGCGATCAGGGATGCAGTACGTCATCGTAATAGAGAAACTACTCCACCACCGCTTATTCGTAAGCGATACCGTGATGACCTAGATCTGTAAGTAAGGGACTAAAAGAAGTCCAAGCAAAACAATTAAAATTAAAATATCAACAGATCTTACAATTTTTTTGTACTTTATAGGAAGCGCATTGTAATCGTCACGATACTGTTGGGGCTTGAATGGCATAGATAACCAACCCAAAATAGTTGGCTTCAATTGATCGTTACAATCATAAATCATATCATACCATGCTAGTAAAACATAGGCTGCTGTAGCAAGAAGAAATGCTACTAGTACCTTATGAGTATAAGGTGTTGGATGAGGCATCCAGTAAACAAAAAGAACAAATAAAGAAAAAACTAAACATTTAGGATTCAACGCCAATGGCGTACCAAATAATCCTCCTCCCATTATTACTTTACAATGGGGTTGTTATTCTTGCAGTGTTCGCAGTTGCTGCATCCGCGCAGTCTGAGAACAAGATAAATCTTTCGATCTTCTGTTACGTTGTAATCTGTTAGGAGACGGTCATCGTCGTCCATCGACTTTCCCTTGAAGATCAACATTTGCTGATCCACAGGTACTCCGTCTAGTTTCATGATCTTAGTCTTCAGACTCAATAGAGTGTCTGAAGGCTCAACGGTCAGAGGAAGAACCTGATGCTCCCTTACTTGAATAAAGATCCTCATTTTTTGTACTCTTAATGAAGTAGTAAAAAATAAATACGTTTTACGGATTTGTGTATATGATGTACGTTAATGCATAGCTACCTACAAGAGCTAATAGTGTAACAGTTTCTTTATTGACACTATTTAAGTATCCCATTAGCAAGACAGTTGATGACATGATAACTGCATCTGCAATTAGAATACCGTATGAACTCTCGGCTGCATAATTCTTGAACAAGTCAATCATACTATTATGACCAGCAGGTACTAATCCTAATACAACTGTGCTAAAAAATATGTCATGAAGAACTTGAACTATAATTGCAGAAACCAGTAGATTCATTTTAGGAAACAACATGTGAGCTAACATGATTCCAATCATTACAGAAAGAATGTCTGACATAACGGCTACAGATTGAAACTGATTGTACCACTGTTTGATTGCACTTCCACGAAATATATACTTTGAAACAACAACAGTTAAAAAATCAACCCATATCGCTGCCGTAGCAAGCGATAATAGATCCATTATATCTTATCTAGTTTTTCTCCGATAACGATTGGATTTTCTTTCTCCAAACGTTTTTTATAGTTGGTATGAAAATCAAAAGTACATTTATGTATCTCAGGAACCCTGCATTTTACGCAAAAGTTTTTTTCACAGGGACACTTGTATTCAAATAGAATCTTCTTTCTACACATCGAGCATGCAATTGATTGCATACTCGTAGATAACTGACTCTTCCCATTCATTCTCCTCTTGACACCACTTAGATGTAAGCAACGAAAGTTCGTTTTTAAGAAATGTAACTTCGGCACGAAGAGGATCCAACGATGGATCATTGCGAGCAACTTCATTTCGCTTAAGTACGGAACCGTACTTCTTCTTTAGACTGTCAGCTATCTTCATAACTGTTTCATCAATCTCTCTGTTCTTCTTTGCAATCGAATTGCCGACCTTCTTCATAAGAAGATCATTAAAGCTCATCGGCCGTGTTAGATTCTTATGTGCATGCTTATAGATAATCCACTCGTGTCTAGCACGTTCAATGATCTTCAGCTTACGCTCCTTCTCTCGGTTATACATCTCATAATCAGATACATCTCGTATCTTCAGAGATTTATTAAACTTCTGTAGTGGAATAACACCGTACTCCGCAATGATAGACTGTACACACTCTGGGTACTTAGTTCTATTCTCACTGACATACTGATACTCTTTATCAGTCATGTAGTCAAGATATAGACGAATCGTCTCATCCGGAATCACCCAGTTGTCGTTTAGATACCAAGTATCGGGAACAGCCATTTGGTCTTTTACATTTCAGTAATAAGATATATGTTAATCCATTTTTATCAAAATACATTTATAAGGGAGGATGCTATCGTATCCTGAAATAAAAGAAACAAAAGCATTGAGCTTACCTTCAGCGAACTTAGATGCATTGAAGTCAATGCGTGATGAAGCGTGTCATAGTTCGTTGCAATCAGATTTCAAACTTCAAACACACCAGCGTTTTCTGCGTCGTGTTCTGAGTCCTGATTCGCCTGTTCGTAATCTGTTGATGGTTCACGGAACTGGAACTGGTAAAACATGTACCGCTATTCAAATAGCAGAAGAGTTCATACTACGTCCTGAGTTTCAGGAGAAACGTGTTCTTATTATGGCAAATCCGTCAATTCAGGATAGCTTTAAGAGTCAAATCTTCGACGTGTCAAAAGCTTCGGTAGATGCTTCTGGTATGATAAGTTCCAAACAATGTACTGGAAAGCGATACCTTGAAATGATTCAACGTGCACAGCGCGAACCACTTAAGCTAACTGATAAAAGTGTTCAAACGCGTGTTATGGAAATGGCTTCACGACTAATAAGTGAATTTTATGAATTTCAAGGATACGAAGCATTTGCTAATCCAATTCTAGAGTTATCTGAACAAGGAACAGAACATGAATTAGAAAAGTTCATTCATAAAACATTTGATAATCGGTTAATCATTATCGACGAGGCACATAACATTCGTCAAAAAGAAGAAGGTGGTAAACCCAAACGTGTATCCGACGCTCTGGAAAAGGTTATTAAAGTAGCAGATGGTGTGACACTTATATTGCTAACGGCCACACCTATGTACGATACGTATGATGAAGTTCTTTTCTACTTTAATTTGTTTCTTTGGAATGATCGCAGAATAGATAAGAAGAAGCTTCTAAAACCAGCCGATTATTTCAAAGATGATCAAGTAAAACCAGATAAAGAATCTGAGTTTCGCAATTGGTGTCAAGATTATGTTTCATTCATTCGTGGCGAGAATCCGTTTACGTTTCCATTTCGGTTACCCCCACCTGATAACTTAGTGGCAAAGACAGATCGTACGACTGACATAGCAGGAGCTAAGATTAAAAAACATCGTAAGTTCTTGACTCTAACAGAATCGATTCTTTCACCACTTCAGGCAAAAGCGTTACAAACTGTCAAGGATAAGAATGCAGGTGTAGTTGACTCTCGCGTGATATGTGTTCTACCTGATAACAAATCGCTGGCTGAAACATTCAGTATATCAGAAGGAAAGTATGTTTATCGAAATGAGAATTTTTTAGCACCATCAAAAGTTGCTAACTACAGTTCCAAATTTGCTCTCATTACTTCAATTTTAGAAAAGTCGGAAGGTATTGCATTTGTGTTTTCAAACTTAGTTGAAAATGGAGCCAATCTATTTGGAATGTGTTTAGAAGAGCACGGTTATGTTTCTGCATTAGGAAATGATCTTCTAAAAGAAACGTCAAGCGAAGTTCCTCGTGGATCTCGTGGACGTTACTTGCTTTTTACATCTGATATTAGCAACGCTGATATTCGCAAATCAATTACTCGTTTAAAAAATCCGAACAACCGTGACGGAACAGATATCAAAGTAATTGTTACATCTCCCAAGCTAGCAGAAGGTGTTGACTTTCGGTTCATTCGTCAAATCCATATTTTAGATCCATGGTTCAACATGTCACGTATGGAACAAGTTATTGGGCGTGGTATGCGAACATGTTCTCATTCACTTCTTCCTTTTGAAAAACAAAACTGTACTGTATATTTGCATGTATGTCGCTATGCTGATTCGGAACAGGAAACATATGATGAATATATCTACCGAGTGTTCGTTGAAGAGAAAGGTGAGAAGATTGCAAAAGTAAAACAGCTTATGATGGAGTCTGCAATGGATTGTTCTCTTAACGAGGCAACAAATAGTTTACCAAAAGATTGGAGAGAAGATTTAAAAATACCTCAAGTCCGATCTCAGGACGGTGAGAAGCTTCACTTAAATCTTATTCAAATGTCGGCTCCCACATTTGAACTTGAAGCTAAAGGATTGGCATGTAATGAAACTGCACAAGATCCAGACCCTAAGCATGTACGCCCACTTTCTGCAGTGTTGGATGTTCGTGAAGAAATATTTGATAAACTTGGCACTCTATTTGAAAAGAAATCTATTTGGTCTAAGGGTGATATATTTGACCATTCATTAATGAAGCAATATGATGAACGTGTTCTGTCGTACAATATTCAAACTGCTATTTCAAATTCAGTAAAGTTTCGTGATAAGTTGGGAAGAACGGGTGTACTTGAGTCAAAGGGTGATATGATTGCCCTTTCTGTTAATGATTCGCGAACAATGTTAGATCGAATTTTGAAAGCGGAACTTCCAATTTATACTCCTCTCGAAAAGCATGTTCGCCCAATGAATACTCATCTAGAGCCAGATCTGATCAAAAAGAAACGAAAGGCTTACGGATTTCCAGATTATATTGAAAAGGAGTTTGATGACACTGTTCTAAATTGGTACATTATTGATCATGCATTATCAGATGATGATCGTTTACAATATATGTTGAGTTTAGACTGGGTTGCCCCACCTATATATGCAGAACCTTTAAAGATCATAGTAGAAGATGGTAAGAAACTATATGTTCTTGGTCTAAACAAAATCTTTAATGAAAACAAAGAACTAACAACACCAATTGGTAAAGAAAAGCAAGAGTATGATAAATGGGTAGATGCTCTTAAGAAAAAATTTGTTGACAATAAATCCAGTTTCTTTGCTACGATGAAAGATAACAAAATATTATTTAACATTGATGAAACATCAGATGACCTAAAAGTTGTACAGCGATCTAAAGGAATTGGTGGGCGTGCATGTACAAGCTATAAAGAGAGTATATTAAATGAATTTGCTAACTGGTTAGGTGTTCCATTTAAAGATGCAGTGAAAGGAAAGAAGGATCGGTGTATGTTTTTAGATCTGTTGATACGTAAGGCAGTCATAAGTAAAAAGACCGATTTGATTTGGCTAACTCCTGAAGAATGGGAAATACTAAACGATGAGAAGAAAAATGTTAAGAGCCTCATAAAAAACCGATAACTTATTTTTCAGTGAATGAACAACATGGATCCTTTGTTTGAACGCCGCGAACTTGTTAAAAATATTCACATTCATTCAAAATTTCTACAGCGTAATATTCATTCATCAATTCTTGCTCAAGTCAAGATGATGTATGACGGTCGTTGTTCATCAGAAGGTTTTGTTCAGCGAAATAGTGTAACTGTTGTTAAGTATTCACTTGGACGGGCCAACTATATCAAGGGTGGCATTGATTACAATGTAACTTTCCAAGCAGATATCTGTATGCCTCACATGGGTCAACGTTTCCGCGCCCCTGTGAAACTACGTAGCAAGATTGGTATTCATGCAGAAACACCTCCTATTAAGGTTCTCATTCCTCGAGATCTACATTTTGATAATGAAGAATTTGACAACGTCAAGGTCGACGAAGAAATTGAGTTCGAAGTTATTGGTTCTCAGTTCAAGCAACAGGATGACACAATTATCGTAGTTGGTAAACTATTGTCTAAGATTGCCGTAAATGTTGAAATGCCTCTTGTCTCGCCTATGAAGATTGAAGAAGAGGAAGATAAGCCAAAGGTCAGCTTCGGAGCCGAAGATGAAAATGAGAAAAAGGTTGTGTTCACACCTACAGCTGCACCGGCCAAAACCGGTACTCGTAGAAAACTGAAGAAACCTGATGAAGCGTCTAGTACAAATGAGCTTCTCGCGCTCTAAGAAAGAAGGACTCAAAGATGCAATCGATAAACTAGAAGCAAACGAACACTCTCAAATTTTTTCTATTATCAAACGTTACACTCAAACATTTACTCGAACGCAGAATGAGGTTCTCGTCTCAACCAATAATCTGAATGATGATTGCTTGAAGGAGATTGAGTCGTACATTCATTTTTGCGTGGATCAGAAGAAGCGCATGGAAGATGATTCTCGTACTCGCAAAGGTTACGAACGTATGGTACAGAACAGTTAATTATTGTAGCTGCTTGTAGTAAACATTCGAAAACCCATTTGCAATCCACACGAATACATACGGCTTTTCGGAATTTTTTGACGTGCCTTTGGGAAGAACAAATCCTTGACTGCTATACGAATATGAACCAGTGTTGGCATTTATATCAATACCTTCTACTAGGTCTTGGTTTGTATTGCCGGGGCAATTATTCTCACACGTTATGACAACGTGTAAAGGCTGCGAATGGGCATATTCCTTATCAGGATTGTTTACTGTATATTTAACAGTTCCGGTCGTTTGATCAAAATCCGTAACCGTTACGGTGGGGTTTTGGATATCTAATGTCGGAACACCCGGCGGTAGATTTGACGGATGTTTAGGATTTAGGTACCCCATGCCGCCTAAAACTGCAAGAATAATACCTACTACAACTAATAAGCCAATTCCGCCATATATCAAATTCTTACGACTTACCATTTATATTAATACATTAAAAATGGACGATCTTTCATCTAAGTAAAATATAACTAAATGGAGGATATAATTTCTCCCCAAGTCATTGAAGGACTTGTGTCATTCATCACAATTTCGAAACAAGACCCAAAAGCAGAAGTTGAGTGCAAACTGCTTTCGGATCGTATTCAAACTAAAGATGTAGCTGACCGTATCCTCAAGGCAATTGATGGACTCTGTTCAGGACAACCTACCGAAGAAAATCGTCTCACGCTATCCTATGGAGAGACTCGTGTCAATATCATGACTCCTCAACTTATTCATAAGGTATGTGTAACTAATTCATTCCGCGAGGTACCACTGACGGTAGAGAAGAAGACAAGATACTACGATATGAATGCTGGTAAGCAGGATACTCTAGATGCACCTGAAGCGAATGTTCGTTTCACGCTACGTTCAGAGACACCGCTTCGTCGTGATTGGGATGGAAGTCCATCTGATGTTAATGCATTCATTCGAGTCATTCACCGTAAGTCATTCGTAACATCGGACAAACTGTTCCGATTTGATTTCTCAATGGTCAAGTTTCGTCCAAAGAATTCAAACAAGACTGTACGTGACATTCTGAAACAACATCACCTTTATGAACTGGAACTTGAGTTTATCGGTAAGAAGAGTAAACTAGAACCAGATCGTATTGCTGCTGAGCTGATCAAAAATGTTGGTGTAATCCTACAAGCGTATCATCAAAGTGAGTTTCTTCTGTCTACTTCGGACATTGCCCGCTATGAGCAAGAATTCCGTATGTCGGGTAATATGTTCTATGATCTTGTAACTTTACTACACCGCCATATCAATAAAGATAACGCAAATAATATATCAAAGGGCTATACTGTAACAAATAAGGCAGATGGTCAAAGATCTGGACTCTATGTGGCACGTGACCGCAAGGTACTTCGCATTAACAAAGAAAGACAGGTCGTTTGGACAGGATTAACGGCAGCAAATGATAATCATGTAGGTGACTTCATTGATGGTGAATTTATACCTGATAAAGATCTGTTCTGTATCTTTGATGTTTATCACTTTCGTAACCGTGATACGAAGTCTTTACCACTTATGAAGACAGATGAAGAAACTGTGAAGAATCCGTTGTCGTCACGGCTTGGATGTGCCCATATGTTTGTAGCCGATCTTCAAACTGAATTCATTATGAAACCTTCAATGCATCCGCTACGTATCGAGACCAAGCTATTCTTAGCAGGAGATGGTCCTGCAATGGAGGAGGCAATTCAAAAAATGTTATCCACTAAGTTTGAATATGAAATTGATGGTCTCATCTTTACACCTCGTTCAAGTGGTGTAGCTCCTCCTGCTGATCGTAAGGGTTCTACATGGACTACAGTTTACAAATGGAAGCCTGCATCTCAGAATAGCATTGACTTCCTTCTTAAGATTGTTCCAGGTGAAATCGTTGATACGGTGACCAAGGAAATAGTAAAGCAGGGTGAACTCTTTGTTGGACGAGGTTCGGGCGACATGATTGTTGATCCACGTGGAACAATGACTGGAGAATATATTCCTAGAAAGCTACCTGAAGATCTTGCTAAACTAGCAGAAACCAATTCTTATATTCCTTCTTATTTTCAACCGGATAATCCTCGTGATCCTGATGCGTATAAGATTATTCTTCCTCTGAATGGAAAAGGGATACCTGTAGATATTCATGGTGATAAAGTTGAAGATAACACTATCATTGAATGTGCATATAACATGGAAACAAATCAATGGACCATTCTGAGAACGCGATATGATAAGACGTATTCATACCGTGTTAAACGTGAACTAAGGTATGGCAATCACTTTGCTGTAGCAAATAGTGTTTGGACATCAATGCATATTCCGGTTACTGAACAGATGATTTCAAACTTTTCATCCTCTCCTTCCGAAACTATATTCGAAGATGATTCTTATTATCGAGATGATCTAAAAAGAAATACACGTATTTTCAAAGACTTGTATACATTTCACCGATCAATAAAAAGTTACCTATACGCAAAATATATAAATAAAAACGATACAGTCCTTGAACTAGGTTGTGGTCGTGGCGGTGATATGCATTTCCTTAAAAAGTCACATGCATCAAAAGTTGTAGGATTGGATTTTACGCTATTGAATATTACATCGCCAACTCAGGGAGCTGCTGTTCGTTATCTAAAAGATAAATCCGCAAATCCTAACGATTATATGCCTCTAATTCTATATGTGTACGGAGACTTCACATATCATCCTCTGTTTGAATATCCTGAAGATAAGTACATGCCAATCCTCTTAGGAAACCAAAAAGGACATACAGAATATCTAGCTCAATTTGAAGGATTGAATACATTTGATAAAGTATCATGTCAATTTGCTCTTCACTATGCTTGTTCATCTGAAGAAACATTTCGTAGCTATGCAAAAAACATTCAAGCGCATTGTAAGGATATATTCTTTGCAACATGTTCTGACGGTAAGGCTATCTATTCACAGTTACTTGGTAAAAAAGTTCAGTATTTTGGAAAGCATCAAAAAATTGCAGCAGAATATAGAAAGGAGTATCAGGACAAGGAAAAGTGGACAGAAGAATTTGGAATGGCTATTACTGTAGTTCTTGAATCGTTTGATCAAGCATATACTGAATGGCTTGTTCCTATGGATAAAGTTGTTGAAATCATGAAAGAATATGACTTTGAGCTTATAGAATCTAAAAACTTTGGAGAAATCTATAATGAACAGTCTAAAATAACTATTTCAAAGGAAGAACAGTTGTTCTCGTTTCTAAGTCGGACATACGTATTCAAACGTGTAAAGAAGATAGAAGAGAAGACTGTAGAAGTTAAAGTTGAGGAGCCTGTTACAGAAGATGTAGTCAAAGATGAGAAAGAAGTAAAATTGGAAGTAAAGAAGACTCGCAAACTAAAGAAAGAAAAGGAACCTGAAGAAGAACCAGTATTGTTCTTTGGAGCCGATGAGAGCAAGGGTGAGCATCGTGCATTGAGCAATATGGCAGAATATCCTATCGAGATTGATGGTGTAAAGTTCCCAACTGTTGAACACTATTTCCAAGCAATGAAGGCTAAAACATTTGCTGATGAAGAAATGTATGAGAAGATTTTGAAAGCTAAGACGCCAAAGGCAGCTAAGGCACTTGGTAAAAAAGTAAAAGATCTAGTTCCCGAAAAGTGGGATGCCGAGAAAGATATGATCATGGAGAAAGGTGTAAGAGCTAAGTTTGTCCAGCATCCAGAACTACGTAAGCAGCTACTGGAAACAGGTGATAAACAAATTGGTGAAGCAAATGCTCGTGATGGATATTGGGGTATTGGGTCAGGACATGAATCAGATAAATCAAAGTTTCCTTCCAAGTGGCGAGGAAAGAACGTGCTTGGAAAAATTATGATGAAGTTACGCAAAGTCTTTAAGGATGAAAGTTCTTAAGCAAATGTAGCAGTATATACATCGCCACCATTTACAGATAACGCAAGCAACTTACCGTCTTCAGTACATGTAATTGAAGACCATTGTGGCACCGTAGCTCCCGTAACTACACTCCATGTACTTCCTGCATCTGGACTTCTGTAAACTATTTTAGTAACTGCATCTATTGCATAAAATGTTTGACCTTCATAAGATACCAATGTTAGAAGCGACTGATTTGTATAAGGTATTGATCTTACATGAGCAAACGGAGCATCAACTTCTGTAGATTTCCAAGCACCATTGAGTTCAGTAGCAAAGATATATTTTCCAGTTGAAGAACATGAAATAGTATCCCATGTCAGACCACTTGGAACAATACCACTACCTAAATAAGTAAAGGTTGTTCCGCCATCTGAACTATATTGTATTTCGGTTAAATCACTCGCTATTGCATATATTTTTGCACAATCTTGAGATACTGCAATATCTTTCCATTTATGACTTCCGGCTGAACTAATATTTGACCAAGTTTCTCCATAGTCAGTTGACATAGATATATTATTATTGTTTTGCTGACTTGTATCGATTTCAAATAGAATATCGCCTATTGTAGATGAAACAATTTTTCCACTTGTGTGACCAACAAGGGCAGATTCATATCTAGTATATGTTCCTCCTGAATTTCTAGATACTAAGACACTTCCATTACTTTCCACTGCAAAAAAGTTTGGACCAGCAACTACACATGTAATCCATCCCGTAGATGTCTCAGATGACTCTGCAAAGATCTGACCATTATCTGTGCTGATATAAAAATTGGTAGGTGTGATACCCAATAAGTCTTGACCACTTAAAGAATATGATAGACCAACCCATGATTTTATATTTCCTGTAGGTTGTAGCATATATGTAGTATATTGAATAGTTTGAGTTATACTAGAAGATACAGAACCATTGTCATTTTGTGCTGTAAGAACTACAGCATAATACTTAGTACTCTTAAGAGTACCTTGTGGGAGACTAATATATATTCCGCTTGTAGGTACACCGGTGTATATCATAGTATTAGAAGTTGTTACAGGTGTTGTTGTACTTTCGTATAAACTGAATGTAGTTGTATTGGCAGGAATACCGCCAGTCCAATCAATTAATACTGTTTGAGTGGTATTTTGAGGAAATGAAAATGTAACGTTTTCGAAAGCAGATGGAGGCGGAGGCGGAGGCGGAGGCACAAATGGAGTTGAACTACGCATCAATTTGGATTCGGTAATAAAATTACCATCATTACCATAACCATTTGCCTTTGCAGCCTGCATGGCTTTTTTAACACTACCGAGTACACCATTTGTAGTAACAAATGACCCAAATGTATTAATACGACGAGTCTTTGTTAGATCGGACGCATTAATGCCCGGTTTGTTCTTATTCTTATCAATTACGACCGGATTTCTTGCAAATGTGTACGACATTCTTATTTAGTATCATCTTTTTTATCGAACTGTTTATAGTATTCGGCATAGGACATCGGAGGCGGACTTGCAGGTGATGGTAGATTACTTACAACAGGAGCAACATAACGATCAAATAGTTTCTGACCGATGATCTTGGAAGCCTCCTCATCGGTGAGTTCCTTCTTCTCAACTTTTTGACGCAGCTTGAGCATTTCAAAAAAAGTACTATCGAGTTTTCCTTCATAATGCATTTCAAAAACTGAAGGAAACTCATCGTATAGAACCTTATTTTCTTCTACAATTTTATTGCGGTATTCGGTGGCATTTGATGTCTTTAGAGACTTATGTTTACGAAAGCTAGTATCCATATCACGCACAAGTGCCTGAATCTGAATCGAACTGCGACCAGACATTTATCTTATTTCTCTTTCATACATTAAGATGGCTACTTTGCCGAATGGGCAAATTTATCCGGGTCAACCTGCACTTCACCCCGGGTTTGTACAGAATGTAGATGGTGGTATTTTGAAAGCAGCGGCTACATCAACTTTAGCTGCACAGGCGGCTAACGTAGCTGCTGTTAAAGGTTTAGGTGGTGGACAAAAAGGTGGGCGCAGAACACGCAAAAACAAACGTTTTCGTGGTGGCGGTGCTAATGTAGTTCCACTTGAAATTCCTTCTGCAGGAAGTATTCCTGGTGTTGATCCTGTAAAAAATCAAATAGCAGGAGTTGATGCCCTAAATCAGTTACGAACGGGTGCTATGTATGACAAACTTGCTGGAGCTCCTCCTTACAAGGTTGGTGGTTCACGTATTCGTGCCGAGCCTGAGCAATTAGCCGGAAGACGAAAACATAGACGTAAAACAAAGAAGCATGGACGCCGTTCTTCAAGGAATCATAGGAGGAGCAAGCGCAAGTCTTCTCATCGTCATAGGCGGAGCAATCGCCGTAGTTAGTGGTGCATGGGAAAAATGGACAGTCGGATTAAGTTTATTTATTTGGATATCTATGTTAACTGCTCTAACTGTTGGACAATTATTTTTAACATACACTATTTCAGCTGCTTTGGCGGCAGCACCTTCTCAAACAGACAAAGGAGTTGCTGTATAAAGACTCCGCATTCTGAATGAGTAGTAATTCCTGTCAGAATAATTTTTCCAGTACGAAATACTTTAGCAGTCCACTTGTGTGGACCAATATGTACCTTGACACCAGGATACACATCGGGATCGTAATGACATGTTACATTTTCATACTTACCATTGCGAATAGCAATATAGAATGCTTCGCGAGCAATTGTTTGATTTGATGTAAGCTTAGTGGTATAGTTCATCAAAACAACACGACGAGTTAGTATTTCATATTTTTCAGGAACATCTTTCATTGCAGATTGACAATCCGACCAAAGAATATCTAGAAGAATTCTCATACAGTCTTGGTCATAACGATCATCAAGTACACCTGTTAGATGAAATACTCCATTTTGAAAGATTTTTACAGTGATTTCTTTCTTAAGAAGTTCTCCATGTCCATCATTCATCATAACAAGTGTAATAGAATTATGTCCAAATCCAGTATTCTTAGGAGGAATATCTGTAGCTTTAACACGGTGCTTAATCTTATCACGTTTGCTTTCGCCGCGCTTAGCTAGCCCACGCTTTTCAATTTTAATAATTGACTCATTTAGCGGCAGACTTTCTAGAAGCTTTGACGTGTCCATTTTTAGGTTTGTCGTGTAAAGTACTACCATTGTCGATAGAATTGGAGCATCCATTGCTCCCATCTGTGTAAATTGTTTCGATATCTGTTTTCCATGAGTAAGGTAGACTCTCGGGATAAAAACTTATAAGTGCAACAGGAAACTTTCGAAATAACTTTCGAATTCTAGTTTGATCTGGAGAAGTTAGCATCCAGCCAGGTTCTATGTAACCCAAAAACACGACACAATTCGAATGATGTGAAACGATAGATTCCGATTCATTTGCTAACTCGTTACTATTAACTTTTGACAAATCTAAAAACCGTTGTGTTTCGTGAGTTGTTTTGAACAGTTCACGAAATTCCGATACTTTATCTAAATTTGTTAAAACCCACAACATTATATAACTCCTCTTTAAATTCGTAAATTACATAGTTCCAGGGTAATGCATCGGCTCGTTAATCTTTAGATGAGCAGCAGTTCCTTTAGGAATACGAAACGGTGTCTTAGGGTACTGAATGTGACCAATACTTGTATTTCCATGATGTTTTTCAATATAGGGAATATTATGAGGATGAAAATCACCAACCTTGCGTGCATCTGACGGTGAAGGCATGACGAGAATTGGTTGCGCAACCTTCTTAGGACGAGGAGCCCAACGAGTGTTGTGAGGCATATCAGCTGGTGGGACATGGTTGGCACTAATACAGAATGTACACGTAACACCAGTACCCTGCGGATTTCCTCCACATGAAAGACAATCCTGTGAGATTTGGTAATTAGTTTTATTTTGAGGTAGATTATAGTTCTTGAACCGCGTCATCGTGTCAGCAACAAATACAGGCGGGCTAGGGTATGTTGTAGCATCAGTTGTATGCTGCTCACCCATAGACTGATGACACGCAATTGCGTCACGAGCCGCTTGGCTTCCAGTCTTATCGGCAACAGGGGGTAGAATAGGTAAACAACCACTTAAACTACCCGAATCATTTGAGTTCAATACATATCGAACTGGCTTAGGAACTAGAGCCTGATTTGCAAGAGACTGACTTCCTTGAAATGCAGTAAATGCACTGGCGTCGGGAACACGACCTCCTGATCCCTTCTTGTAACTAGCAACTGCATGAATGGTTTGTCCTGCAGTACCTCCGCTATCAGGATCACTTACATTTGTTACAGAACCATATTTCTGACCGTCGCGAGCAAAAACTGAACTTGCGGCTAGTTTTACACGCGTAGTATATGACGAAGCATCTAGTTTTAGACGAGTATCCACAATGACAGGTTCAGCTGCTGCCTTTCGTCTTAAATATTCCGTGTAGGACATTTGTGTTGTTGCTGGATTTTATTACTATAGAAGGTCCACATGGGATAGAAAATGACGGCGACAGCACATGCGCTTTACACCGAGATCATCTAGAGCCTTACCTTCTGCTGTCTTTTCAGTTGTAGCAGTCAAATATTCCATCTCCGCTGATTCAGTTTTACCTTCCTTCTTGCGATACTCCTTTACCTTTTTTACATATGCTTCATACTTGCCAGCAATTGGGTTACGGCAAGTGAAACAAAGAATAGGAATAATCATTTTACTCTCTGTGCTCTCTTTGTTTTCCAATTCGTTTTCTATGTAAAAAGGATAAGAATGACACCCGACTTCGTACTGGCTCTTGTGAGTTCAACGTTTTTAGTTTTATTTGTAATGTTTCCGGCTCTTGCCGAACCCTTTTTTGACTTCTACCTTTCGATTGGTCGCGAGGTCACTAGTATTGCCCTTTTATCCCTAGTGGCTGCTGCATATTACAATGGATATGTATACACAACACTAGCGACTGCTGCACTCGTAGTATATGTACTCTACCAAACATGGACTGTTTACCGTGGATCAGACAAGCGTCGTCTAAATCAGGAAGTATCAAAAGATAAGGCGCGTTTTGATCCGTCAACTAGTATTGATCTACAGTTTGCTAATGGAACTGCTGTTCACGACAGTCCCAACATGTTAGCAAAAGATAAGGACCGTGACCACCTTCTAGTGTTTCCTCCAACAAAGGAAGTTCAACATGCAATGAATGGTTAAATTACCATATAACTGAAAGTTCAGTTGTTGACCAATATTCAGACTGACCGTTTAGAATGCGACGATGAATGATGAAAGGTAGTTTCTTTTCATGAATCTCTTTTTTTGCAACTTCTTCTAGAAAACGGGGATCAGATGTCACCATTCCATCAATTGAAACTAGAGGACCTGCACCTTCCGATAGCTGTTGAATCCGAATACCTAGTAGAGCCACATATTCATATTTTGTGTAATAAGGATCCATAGTGCGATCGTTTTTCAAAGCTTCAGTAACTTCATCTCGAGATACGGCTTGTACTTCAGGATGTAGAATACGAGATCGAATACGAAGTTCTTCCATTATTGTAGTCTTTTCTTTTTTGTTCATGAAGAAATACGTTTTGAAGCAACGAATTTCATTATAATAATGGCTTCAGTTGAACTTCTTCACGTAATGGGTGATGATTTGATGGTTGTAAATGCTGCTCGCGTATCATTTGCAAAAGAATCAGTTGAATTTAAGGAACAAGACGCTAAACTGGTTAACTATCTTGCTAAGCATAATCACATTAGTCCCTTTTTTCACCCACAGGTTCAGTTTCGTATTAAGATGCCTTTATTTGTAGCACGTGAATGGTATCGTCACCAAATTGGATTTGCTCGCAATGAAGTCAGTCGTCGCTATGTTGATACTCCTCCTGAGTGTTGGATCCCTGATCCAACTGAACTACGCCAGCGTGATCCTAAAATTAAACAGGGTAGCAAAGAGAATCCGGTGGAGAATTCTAATTTTCTTTATGGGGCAATCGCGTATCAGGTCCGCGAAAGTATTAACCTGTACGAACAACTACTTGATCAAGAAGTTGCTCCTGAAATAGCAAGAACGGTTCTGCCTCAATCTATGTATACTGAGTTTATTGAGACTGGTAGTTTGGCAGCATATGCTCGACTTTACAAGCTGAGAACGTCTCCTGATGCTCAGCGTGAAATTCAGAAATATGCAAAAATGGTTGGTGATGAAATTAGTAAGAAGTTTCCTGTTTCATGGGCTGCACTTACTGCCTAAAACGATCCACCGAATAAACGCCAGAGTAAGGAAAGCGCACTAACTCCAGCATATACTAGATAAAATATAAGATATGTAGTACTTACACCTACACATTTATCACCGGTCTTAAAAACAACACTTTGCTTGTCTCCACTAGAAGTAGTGCCGCTACCAAAATACGATAATAGACGACCATTATCACATGCAGTTTCTACTGTTGGCAAAGTCTGTGTAACAAACAGAACAGACATTACAAAAAGAGATACAATAGATAATGTGACAATAACGTTTAGAATCCATCCACGCATGGCTAAAAATGGTATGCCAAGAATACGCATCGCAATAAGACCACCAGATACAACACAAAGTAATGATAAAGGCACCTGTTGATCAGCTAAAATTTTTACCTTGTTATTATATGCTTTAGAAGGATCATCATGGGGTACATCTAGAGTTGAGAGTTGAACCATCCATCCAGGTATCGTTGCCCATAAAGATAAACCGCAAACTGCAGCCATAACTAATGTTGTATACACATTTCCTAAAGGACGTCTCCACTCCATTTAACTATTTAGTTGGTTTTTTCTTTTGCGTAACAAGCTTCCCTTTGGGACCGCATGTAAACTTTTTTAACGTGCGTCCTCTCTTATGTAACATAGATTTCACACAGATCGCGATAGCCCCCTGTTCGGAAATACCGCGAGCCTTTACAGCTTTAATACATTTACAAAATTTATTCTTTTGTGTTGCCATTAATATTATGTAGATAGAATTTAAGGTCTAGATACCTGAAAAACTAGATATAATATACCAACTGGTACAAGAATTGCTAATGCAATCCAAACTCCACTTGGAACTGTAAAATGTTCACGCGACGACCACCAAACATAAAGACCATAAGCAACAACAGCGACTATTAATATTTGAATCCAGCTCATTTATTTAACTAGCACGTGAATTTTGTTTCCACATAGTTTTACAACGAACACATTTATACATCCAAACAAGTTCTTCTGAATTCAGTTCAATTGCAACTACATCCGATTCGGGGCCGTCCTTATCATTTGAAGGACACTCTTTGTTACGGCATATAATATTTGTTAGATGATCAAGAGTATGATCGTACTCAATGTACTCATTAGCAGCAAATGTAGATGTCTTATCTTGCTGTAGAACACGTTCATATACGACCGGATTTTTACCAGTGATCTCACGCTTGAATGTACATTCGGGCTTGTGACACTTTTCATATGCTACATTCTTACCATCCACAATTTCTTCCTCAATCTGATAGAGACAACTCCGGCATGACGGGCAGAACTTTAGAGGCATTCTTGCTTTGTATATCAGTATTCATTCTCAATACGTTTTTTATGTTCGTTCAAAATGGATTACTCAAAGGAAAATAATCCAAGGTCAACATACGATGGCATCAAAAGGAGGCTTACGCGAGTTTCTTGAGAACCATAAGGCTGACGGTGTTTGGACTCACACGTCGCTAGCCGGTGGTAAATATTTCATTGGAGAAGATGCTATTACCCAATTTTATGAGCTATATGCAGAGGCGATTCTCGATCAAGACAAACAATACCTAACTGAACGTTCTACCGATATCGGTCCGCTTCGAATTGATTTTGATTTCATCTATCCTGCAGATATCAAGAACCACCTTCACACGCAAGATCAAGTAATAAAGTTTACGTCGGAATACCTGAAGATGATGGGTGAATACTTGGAGCTTCCTCCTAACTTTGACGTTTATGTCATGGAGAAGCGTAAGCCTACATTTGACTCAAAGAATAACCGAATGAAGTCTGGTATTCACATGGTTGTACCATCTGTTTGCAGTCATAAGTTTGTAGAACAGCGTGTACGTCGTGCACTTGTGAAGCGCATGGATGAATTCTTTCCTGGACTTCCTCTTAACGAACCCTGGGAGAAGGTGTATGACGAAGCAGTTGTGAATCGGTCAGGTCCGTGGACTATGTATGGTTCGCGCAAGAACGACCCGAATGCTCTTCCTTATCTGACTGCATATGTACTTGATTGTTCCAAAGATGACATCAAAATCAAGCAAGATGTTCCTCAAATTTCACTCGATTTGCTCAAGACTCTTTCTCTTCGTCGCGATGACAAAGATGAAACTCCTATGACGGAAGAAGGAAAGAAGCTTTATGAGGGAATCAAGGAACAACCGCAGGTACGCATTTCAGGAGGTCGTGCCGTAACACCAGGACGCGGACGTCCTGCTGTTCGTGGTGAGAAACCCGGTTCTCGTGCATCATCACCCAATGGTCGTATCTTTGCTTTATTGGATCCAGATCGTAAGGAATATCTCAAGAAGCATGTGATGAATTTGAATACAAGCCGATGTGAGGGATATGAACAATGGGTTCAGGTTGCGATCTGTCTACATAATATCCATCCCGATTTGCTAGATGTCTTTCTAGACTTTAGTTCACAGGATGAGAAGAAATATAATGAGGCTGATTGTATTCAGAAATGGAACGGTCTGACATTCCGCAATGATGGTGATCGTCTTGGAGAAGGAACACTCCGTTATTGGTCTCGCGAAGATAATCGTGATGGGTACGATGAAATTGAGTCGCACAATGTAGATCGACTTGTACTGAATGCATGCTCTCAAACAGAACACGATGCTGCATGTGTAATCCATGCAAAGTTTCGCGATAACTACAAGTGTTCTGATTTTCGTAATAATGTTTGGTACCGTTGGTCTGGTCATATCTGGAAGGAGAATGATTCAGGTGTAGATTTGCTACTCAAGCTTTCAAAGCAAATTGCAAAACTATTCTTTGAACGTATGACACTTACTACAAATGAAATGAACAATCGTGGACTAACTGAATGTACAGGAGAAGGAAAAGGTGAATGTGGGGTTTGTGAATTTTGTAAGCTAGATACTCAGCGCAACGGTTTGAACAAGGTTTACATGAACTTAAAGAAGACTGGATTCAAGGCAAACGTTATGAAAGAATGTAAGGAACTATTCTTCGATGAAGACTTTACCAAGAAGGTAGACGCGAATAAGGATTTGATTGCATTCAATAACGGTGTATTCGATTTGGTGAAGATGGAACTTCGCGATGGTAAGCCAGAAGATTACATCTCATTCTCAACTGAAATTGACTATGATACAGAGAAGCCTTACTATGAGTATGCTGTTTGGCCTGCAATTGACAAGTTCATTAAGCAGGTTCTGCCGGATGTAGAAGTACGCGACTATTTTATGAAGCATCTTGCTACATGTTTGTTTGGTGGCAATCCTGCTCAGAAGTTTCATATTCTGACTGGTTCTGGTTCTAACGGTAAGTCAATGATCATGAATCTGCTATCCAAAGCTCTTGGAGATTACGCGTGTACTGTTCCGATCTCTCTGTTTACTCAGAAACGCAAAGGGTCTGGTGCAGCTGCACCGGAAGTTATTCGTCTCAAAGGTCGTCGTTTTGTAACCATGCAGGAACCTGATGAGGCAATTGCTCTCAATACTGGACTCATGAAGGAGATTACATCTGGAGAGAAGATGTATGCTCGTGACCTATTCAAGTCAGGTTGTGAGTTTGAGGTTCTTGCCAAGTTTCATCTTGCATGTAACGATAAGCCTAAGATTAATACGACAGATGGAGGTACTTGGCGTCGTCTGATGGTTATCAACTTTGTGTCGAAGTTTGTTGTAACTCCTCATGCTCCTAATGAGTTTCCTCTTGATGAGTCTATTCAGAACTTGGTAAACTCAAAAGATTGGGCTACACCGTTTCTGAACTATATGGTTACAATTTTGAAAGAAGAGAAGGGTCTTCGTAAGCTCGCTGCACCTGCAAAAGTTATGGAATATACATCCGATTACCGTAATGAGAATGATGGTATTGCACGATTCATTGCAGAGAAGATTTCTCCTCTGGGTGAAGGTGAAGAGCCAATGAGTGTTGATAAAGCTACATTGAAACGTGTATTTAAGCAGTGGAAGGAAGAGAGTGATCAGCGAACACTAACGCCTCTTGATATGGAGAAACGCATTGTGACCTTGTATGGTTCATGTCCAAAGGGAGGATGGGTGAACTTTAAGCTAGATATTTAGATCTGTGTGGATTCTAAATGGGCACTTTATTCGTCAACATGAATTATATAGGCCGGAATCGTTCGTTTGTGTTCTAAATAGGTCGCAATAATGCGATGAGCACCGTCCAGTAAAGTATAGTTTCCTTTTTTCAATACTATCCATATGGGTTCTGTATCACCTTGTTGCCGTATTATTCGTCTGTGGTGTAAAACTGAATCCAAATCTGCTTGCCCTCTGGGACGGTCTTCTTTGGGGAATGGATTATTTGAAAGGCGCTTTATATCAAAATTATCTACAGTTTTTAATTGCGATAATGGAAACTTTACGTAACTACTATGAAAAATATGATAATATACTGAGGATTTTCTTGTGCTAAATAGTTTCATATCTACAGATGTATCCACCGAATGTTGTATAATATTTATTGGTTCCATTCTACTCTTTAATACGCATTTAAAATTGCTATTTGCCTAATTTAATGTTTGCGATGACCACGGCGCGTCTTGCGACCCTTGCGCCCCTTACGTGTACGGTGACGGCGACCACCTCCTGATGTAACACCAGCAGACTCGGGAGCAGTTAGTGTAGGAGGAGCAGTGGCGGCTGCCGCACCAGGAACCCCGGCTACTGCGTTCTTTGCGGCCTCGGCAATACCTGCAATCGTACCAGTGGCTTTCTGATAGAGTGTCGGTTCATTTGAGGGTGCTGACGGTGAAGCTCCCATTCTTATTTATAAACATCACTTTTTTACTTGCGAGACACTAGAGGAGCATATGTACGGATATAAGGTAGCACTAGACTGACCAACATTAGCCCAACAAGTAAGTGAACGGTTGCAGCTAATGCATCACCTACCGGTAGAGTAAATGGACCAGCTTGAACCGTGAATGTCGTAATGGACTTCTGAGCACCGGGGAAAAGCGGGGCAAAGAGCGGGGTAACTAGGTCACGCGATAGAGCCTTGAAGAAGTCTACAAACGTCAGACCGATATAAACGGCAAGTGAGAGTGTTAGGAGATCTGACATTTTACAACTATAGTCAGAAACTTTTTCAGCATAGATATAACTGTTAGTGAATGGACACTAGATATTGGGGGCCAAGTGGATGGCAATTGTTTCACCTTATTGCGTTCAAATCAGAACACCCCGAAGACGTTTTGCTTCAGATGAAGGATATATTACCTTGTAAGTTCTGCCGTGCTAGCACTACAGAGTTTGTACATAAGCATCCTCTACGCGGCGATCCCGGAAAGTGGTTGTATGAAATTCATAACATGGTAAACCATAAGTTGCGTTCTCAATGCAAAGATGATCCCAATGTTATTAATCCCGGAGAGGATCCTTCATTTGAAACGGTTAAAGAACACTATTTGAAATTGAAGTCAACCGAAATTCCCGGTCGTGATTTTCTGTTCTCGATTGCTATAAATTATCCTGATAAGCCTGAAGAAATTGATATGGCAAATCAGCGTACCTTTATAGAAAAATTGAGCATTGTATTTCCATTTTATTCATTTGAAAGGTATGTAAAAGATCATCCAGTTGAACTTCAAAGCAAAAAACAGTATTTAAAATGGATGTATGGGTTGTTCAAATTTTTAGCACCTAAGTTTCACACAACACTTCCTTCGTTTAAAGGATATGTTATGAGAGCAATGTATTACAAAAGTGGATGTGCAAAGAAAACCTATCGTGGAAAAACATGTCGTAAAACTGCAACAGGACATTACACAAAATCTCGCGATAATCGCAAAACACAGAAGGTTTCACATTCATCGTTGCTTCGTCTTTAGTGACTTACGCTTTTCAGATTGAATCTTTTCCACATTCCGAATATGTTTTGAACTATAAGGACCGCCTTTTTTCTCTTTGTCGGTCTTTTTGGTTTCACGTCTTGTTTTAGGATCGTCCATTTTATTATTAAGATATTTTTCGTTTAATAATTCGTTTTTGATTGTCATTATCTAGTAATGGAAATTACTAACTATCTAACCGAATGTGTTGAAAAGAGAATTTCTGTTTCCTTTTCAAAATATGGTGATGGAGAAGCATGTTGTGTTAGTGGAAATGGTAATCAAAATTGTGATCGTGATCCAATGACACCTAATTTAAGAATTAAATTAAAAGAATCCTTTGCATATATGGTAGATGTAGCAGATAATGCATATATGGGATTATGGCACGATTTTTCTGTTATTGATTTTTGGAAACAATTTGTAACTAAAGAAATCAAATGGGCAAAATATCATACTGTATTATTTGACAATGATCTCAACGAAAAATCAGAGTCTTTTTATGCTAAAGTGAAATTATATAAAACCATCAAGTTATCTCCTATAAAAAAAATTATGATTTGTAATCCGCTTATGATCAAAGCAAAACAACTTTTAAACGTAGACTTCATGATTCATGTTCCACTTTATAATTGGTTTGATACGCAACTAGAGAGTATTATAACAAAAATTAAAAATATTGTAAATAACGATCCCTTTATTTTGTTAACTTCTTGTGGAATGGGCGCAAAGGTTTTAATTTGTGAAGTTACAAAAATACGCCCAAATGGAATTTTTATAGATATAGGTTCCGCACTAGATTTAATTTGTACAAAAAAAGATTCACGTGGACGAGAATATTCTTATGATGTATTGCTTGATGAATTTAAAAAGCAAGATATGATTCCACATAATTGGGACGATCCTTTGTATAATTATATTTATACAGCGGCGTCTACCTCATTGGGTGTTCATCTTTCAGGGTCACTACAAATGTTAATAGATCATGTACAAAATAGTATACAGAATGCATATCGCGATGTATCGAGACTCTCCAATGACGTATTAACCATGGAAGGTATGAGCGGCAAAAAAACAAGACATTTGTATAATAATATTTGCAACTTACCAGATTCTACTTATTTAGAAGTTGGAACATGGAAAGGATCTTCATTTATATCAGCAATGTATAAAAATGAGAGTGTATTCGGATTTTGTATAGATAATTGGTGTGAATTTGGAGGCCCTAAAGATGATTTTTATAAAAACATAAATACACATCTAACAAACAAACACATAAAAATAATAGATAAAGATTGCTGGAAAGTTACATCAACTGATGTAAATAAACCTATTGATATATTCATGTATGATGGAGCACACACATATGAAGATCAGAGAAAAGCAATAACATACTACTATCAATTTTTTTCAAAGTTTGTTATTATTATGATTGATGATTGGACATGCGATTGGGTTGGTGTAAAACAGGGAACGTTGGACGGAATAAATCAAATGAATATGAAGATTCATTATTCATGTGAAATACCTTTAGTTAACACAACATCTCATCATCAGGGTGGTGATACATTTTGGAATGGATGTGGAGTGTTTATATGTGAAAAAATTTAATTATTTCTAGCTACAATTAGGATATCGTCATAACGACCTTTGATATGACGCACATCATACACAACTACATTCTTCTGCATATTAAATGGAAGACATGACAGAATTGATGGTATCCAATCAGATGACTGGATATCTTCAATTACTAGAATTCCACTCGGCTTTAGAAGCTTTGAATACATAGAAGCAAAATCCTTCATTGATTGATGAGTATGAGGACCATCGTCAATAACAATATCAAATGTACCATGACCTAGGCTTTCAACAAACTTTGTATCGTATGCATTCTGTGTAAACAGTGATACTTTTGGATTTGTCAAAAAATCATAAACAACGCGAGAAAGTGTAGAATCTACTCCAACAACTTCTGCATTGGTAAAGTACTTTGACCATAAATCGATTGAACCACCGTGATCAACACCAACCTCTAGTATTTTTGTGGCAGAAGTTCGAAGAGGTGAAAAAAGAGCGTCATAAATATCTAGATATGAATGAGCTGTATTTTTATCAGTGTATCTATGATCAACAATACTATTCAATGACATTTTTTACTATAATTGTTATACGTTTAAATCTAAGAAGAATCTGTGTAAGAGAATAATACTAACGAAACAAGACTCATTGAAACTGCAATCCAGCGTAATCCATTAATTGATTCTCCGAAAATGAATATACCTTGTAGTGTTACAATTATATCACTCATTAAATTCCAAACTAGATTGACAACGGTCATGTTTTCATAGTTGAGAGCTTTCAAGAATATATATGGTTGTAGTGCATACACTATTGTTGCAAATGGAAATCCAAATGCATATGACATTGTACCATTCTGTATCATCTTCACACTGCTCATCATAAAAATATCGAGTATAGCCATAACACTACCAAAAAATATTGGGAGCATTGAAAAATTTCCAACTTTCCAGTTTATGCTCTTAACCCAAGAGTCGACTACGTCCTTCATTTACTCTTTAAATGAGTAAAGACTTGTAGAAAGCCTCCAACTCAACGTCTAGATTGGGTGCGGCACGCAGAAACTTCAGAAGATTCTTAATTGCCGGATTTGAAAGTAGTCTTATTACCTTCCCCTCCAGAATCATTTTGTTGATCTCTTCTTGGTTTCCCTCCATGATCAATGCTGAAAGGACGGAGACCGTAAAGTTTGAACGATTGTCCTTCTTGATGGGCTTCGTCTTGACAGTCTTCGTCTTGACGTTCGTCATCTTGATGGCCGTAAAGTTCGATTTCTTGGGTTATGTAATGTTTGTTTTTTTTATTTTTATTCGTCCGTTTTGCTAAATTCTCCTCCAGCAATGCGGCGTTTCATAGTGTGGTGACGCTTTGCGGATACAATACGACCGGCATTATTTCTTAGTAGATGTTCTTTGCGTAGACCACCAACTGTTTTCTCTGCAGTTCCATTGAATACCTGTCGACGAGAACCTACTCGTAGTGTCTTATTGTTTGGCATTTTCTATTATATCTTGCCAATACTTTAGTGTAAGTTTTTCTAATTTGAATGATTTTGATTGGAATTCTATCATCTTTTTATTCATACTTTCTGCAGTTACATCCGACCATTCTTTGATTATCCAAACAGGTAAATCATCAAAAAGTGGATCTAGTCCAGACGTTTTTATAATTGGATAACAACCTAAGCAAAGTGCTTCCCATGTGCGGTGACAATCGAGACCATTTCCTTGTGGTGAAACTACAAATGTATAATTAACCATATTTTTCCAACAGTTAATTCGAGTTGTTTGTTTTGGTTCATAAAACATTATTTCCTTTGGAATTGTTTCATATGCTTGTATTCTATCACTTTTTCCAAAACGTGTTGTCATTAAAAATTGAAAGTTACCATATCCTTTACATATTCGAGATGAAGGTGCTAATTTTTGAATCTTTATTAAATCAAATTCTTGATCGATAGGAATCTTTTTTTCTCCCCATTTGTGACTATTATTTGGCGTAGACCATAAAAATGTCTTTGGTTCTGGACGAAGACTATGATAGTCTAATCCAAGGGGAATTCTAGTTAATTTGGGATGATCTGATGTACAATTTTGCGAAAACCAACGAAGTAAGAAAGGATTCAATAGTATTACAAATGATTCTTTCACATCCGTTGGTATTGTCATGATTGAAGCATTTGATACAAGAATGAATTTTGTTTTAATTGTGGGCAATACTTCAGATACAAATTTAGGAATTGCTTGGGGGCATACATGCAAAATGTCTCCATCTTTCAAATTTGAATACCATGCAGGATTAAGAATATTCGTATCTGAAGTAGCAACTGGGTTTCGTTTACTACACGATTTCATTAGAGCATAAGACCCAACATACTTACACGACAGCTCATCCATTTATCTACAAATGATGTTTCGTTTGAAAACTCATTTGTAGTTTTTGTTTTTTGTTATAACTTCTACGATTACTAGCCAGCAGCCACTCTAGTTGCTGTAGGCTAGACCGCCCATGCCGCTCATCACGCGGAGAACGTTGTAGTTGAGCGCGTAGACGCGGACCTGGGCCGTACGGGCACCCGTAACCGTATTGAGGGACACCGTGAGCTGGAGCGTCGCCTTGTCGATACGCGAAAAGTTGCACGTGCCAGACGGCTGGTGCTCCTCCGGGCGGAGAGCAAAGCTGTACACGCAGATACCCGTGGACGGCGTGCGGCAGTGGTGCTGGAACGGCTGTACCTTGTCGAAGTAGCTGCCCTCACGCTCCGTGAAGCGGTCCTGGCCGTTGAGCTGGAGCTTGGCAACCTCCGTCGGATTCTTGCCCTCGCAGCGGATGCCAGAGTCTAGAACGACCTTCGCGAGGAGGTAGTTGACACCAGACTCAAACTCGGCACCGCCACCGACATCCATGCTATCGGCGCCAATCATGGACGTCGTCTGCGTAGGGCCCTGGCCTAGAACAGCGCTTGCGCCGGCACCGGCAGTAGTGCCAGCCGCCTGGGAGAGGAGGGACATGATGATACCATCCGTGCTGAAGTCATCAGAGTAGTTAAACGGCTGCGGGCCGCCAACTGAGGCAATCCAGGCCGGGTTAGAGCAGTCGACGAACGAGTCGCGCTGGACGACCCACTGGAGCTCCTTGACCGGGTGATTGAAGTTGAGCTGGAGCTTGTTGCTCGAGCTCGTGATGCTCTCAGCGCCCGTGTACTGCACCTGCTCGATGAGGTACTCGTGGGACTGCTGGGCGAAGCGGCGACGCTCCTCCGTGTCTAGGTAGACATAGTCAACATAGAGAGAGGCAGCCGCGAGGGACTGGGCCGGCGCAGGAGCGGCCGTACCGACAGTCGTCTCCGCGTACTGGCAGTTCTGCCATGTCTCGAAGTCCACGTTGATGCGGACCTCGTGGTACTGGAGCGCGATGAGAGGGATCGCTAGACCCGGATTGCGGCAGAACCAGAACTGGAGCGGGATGTAAAGCGTCTTCGCCGGGGTACCCTTGCGCGGCACGCAGGAGATCGTCGTCTCGGAAGCAGAGCACGTTGCATCGAGATCTAGACCAGCAGAACGCTTCATGAGAACTAGGTCGTGCGTGTTACCAATGATCGACTCAAGGGCACGAACCTGGCCAGCCTCAACCGTGAGCTGCGTCCAGATCTGCATCCAGTCGCCGTACTGGCGGTCGATGCGCTGGCCACCAATCTCGAGCTCCACCTGCTTGAGTAGACGGTGGCCGATGTAATTGAGCCAACGGAAGCCAGCACCCTCAACGAAGGCGCTACCAAACGTACCAGTCTCCGCCGTTAGGTCAATCTGCGGTAGAACAACCTGGACGTACGTCTTGTACATTAGATCAGCGTTACGGTTGATGACGGCCGTTACACGCTTGTTGAAATCGGCCTGACCGTTGAACGTCACCTCAATGGACTCCACGGCGAAATTCGTGTGACGCTTGTATAGAATCTTCCAGAACGTAATCTGCGGATTGCCGCTGATGTAAATATCCTGTGCACCATACGAAACAAGCTGCATTAAACCCAAAACTCCTTGTGGTATACAACCGGCTTTTGTATACCACAATCTCAAGCTCTCCTCATACAATGGATAACAACATTGTATAATTCCTCTTGAGAACCTCCTTTCGGAGTGGTTGGACTGTATCTTAAGGGGACTATAGTTCCCCCCACCGCCATTCAGTCTCTGAACAGCATTCGTTGTCACAAATAGACAGACGAACTTGGCTGCGGATTGTCCTTACTTACAACATTTTTACCATGCCCATAAGTTTCCCTATGGTTCCGGCACTTATTCTTTCAAATAAGGGGTGGTAGTTGTAATTTCACAGGAGTTTCCCGCAATTTGACGGTGTTGCCCTTGATGTTACCGGACTAGCATTGCCTTTTCGCAACACTCTTGGTGGCAGTTTAATACTGTTTACCACCCATTTTATGTTTATGATATTCAGCAA
>TBL_comb47_HYPODRAFT_10001422_pt1 | contig 31189 bp, 26 predicted proteins | sample TroBogypolimnion_40_FD_10682 | JGI IMG/M metagenome (IMG submission 10682) | reverse complement strand
CGGCAAAACGGAGGTGATCGAATCGGCCAAGCCCGAGCCGGCGCCGGTGGAAAAGGCCAAGCCGGTTGATAAGCCCAAGCCCGCCGAGAAAGCCAAGCAGCCCTTCAAGCCGGGCAAGATCCGAAGAATCGTGGTCGACCCCGGGCACGGCGGACACGACCCTGGCGCCATGAGCCCGACCGGCACCCGGGAGAAGGATATCGTGCTCCAGATCGGCCTGAAGCTCTCCCAGAAGATCCGCGAGGAACTCGGCATCGATGTCGTCATGACCCGATCCACCGACGTTTTCATCGAACTGCAGGAGCGGACCGCCATCGCCAACAAAGTCGGGGCCGACCTGTTCGTCTCCATACACGCCAACGCCTCGCTGAACCGGGCGGCAAGCGGGATCGAAACCTACTACCTGAACCTGGCCAAAACGGAAAAGGCGGCCCAGCTGGCGGCCAAGGAGAACGGTACTACGCTGGAGAAGGTGAGTGTGCTGCAGGCGGTGCTCTTCGACCTGATGGCGAACTACAAGCTGAACGACTCCGCGCATCTGGCCGACGAGGTGCAAAAGGCGCTGCACAAGAAGGCGCAGACAGGATATCCGACGGTGAAGAACCTTGGGGTGAAGCAGGGCCCCTTCTACGTGCTGGTGGGAGCCACCATGCCGAGCATTCTGGTGGAAACCGCCTTCGTCAGCAACGAGCGCGACGAGGTGAAACTGAAGGATCCGGGGTACCAGGACCTGACTGCCGAAGGGATTCTCACGGGGATCAAGGGGTACATCGCGTCGCTTAAGTGACAGATACGAATCAGGGAGCCCGCCAGCAATCGGTGCGAAAGGAAAAAGACGCCTCCTGCTGACGCATCCAGATCGCCTCTTCCTTTGACAGGGTAAGCACCCAGGTCTGGGTGGGACTGTCGGGCTTTTTTGCGGCGAACGCCAGCGGGGTCAGTACCGCCGCGCAGAAGCCGTGCTCGGGATCACGCACCGATTGATAAACGATAGCACCCAGGGCGCAATCCCTGGCAACCCTACCGATGGCTTGTGTTGCCGAATAATCGGCAGGATGCTGCCATTTCGAAGCATCCGCGTCGAAGGGAGACTGCCTCAAGTCGATGCAGCTAGTTTTGATTGGCACTTTGAAGGCGGTAAAGGAACAGGGCTGCAGGCGCTCCAGCCCCGCAGTGTCTTGCAGAAAACGCCATCGCCAGTAGCCAACTTCGGCCGCGGCGGTGCGGATAGTCCCGGCGGCGTAGAAGACTCCGGGATCGTGGATAGCCCGGAAGCGCGAACCGGAAGGCTGCCGGGTTTCATAGCGGAAAGGGCTAAAAAGCAGATAGTGCAGACCGGCGGCTTCTTTGGGCACCGGTGGCTTGCGCTCCTCCAGAATATCCTCCAGCAGTTCCTGTTCGGCACGGGTATCCACGAGCTTCGAGGTGGACACCAGGTGCTGAGCCTCCACCATGCGCCACACCTTGCAGGAAAGTTCCCGTGCCTCAGACGATAGCGCGGCAGGCGTCCAGATAGGTGACGACACGGACCAGTCCCTCCGTTGATTCAATCAAGTCAGCCGGTTTTTGACCGGCAAAGGCACTGTTCTCGCTGGATAGCCATTTCTTGGCGTCGTCTGCCGCCCCGCCGACAATGGAGTCTAGAGAGCGGAACAAGCGAACCAGCAGCACGGCAAAGTCCCACTCCTTCTTGTCAGGCGAGAGCCGGTAGCTGTCGGCGTACAGACGCGTGACCGTGGCAGCGCTGACGCCCAGGATGCGGGCCAGCTTCCCCTTGGGGATTTCAAGATAGGTCGCCGTGTTGAGAACGGATTTGGTCAGCACTTGCTGTTTACTGATAGGCAGTTGAACAGGCGATGTCCGTGGCATGAGAAAAGTCCCCCCGGAAAATGATATTTTCTATGGAAAATATATCATAGATAAATTTCTATGTGAAATTTTCCTTGAGAACGAAGCGTAACAGTCTGAGACGTTACTTTAGAAAAAGGCCTACCTCAGCGCTTCTCACAGGTAAATCAAGACCCGCACCGGCAGTAGCACCGGGCGGGTCTCTTTGTACACAGTACAGACGGAACTTATCGTTGGATACGCGGGTTACCCGCTCTCCAGGTGCTAACCTCGGATCGTCGCAATGACCCTTTCCAGACGTTTCCTGGTCTCGGCAACACCCAGGGCCAGGATCATCTCGAAGATGCCGGGGGACACCGTCGAACCGGACAGGGCAAGACGCACCGCGGGTCCAATCCCGCCGAGCTTGATTCCCTTTTCCTCGCATATCTCCTTGAACACCGCCTCGATCGATTCGAGGCTCAAGGAACTCAGCACCTCAAGCTTCCCGATCAGGCACTCAAAAAGCGCTGGCGTCTCGGCCGTGAAGAACTTGGCGGCCCCCTTCTCATCGTAGCTGAATTCAGGTTTGTAGTAGAAGACTGCGCCGTCGGCCATCTCCAGCATGGTCTTCGACCTCTCCTGCAGCGTACGCACGACTGCCGGCAGGTCGGGACCGACCTCAGGATCGACCCCGCGCTCTTTCAGGAAAGGTGTGAGCAGGCCGGCCAGGCGCACCGGGTCGCCATGCTTTATGTAGTGGGCGTTCAGCCAGAGCAGTTTCTCGGTGTTGAAGACGCCGGCGGAGCGCCCCACGTTCTCGATGGCGAATTTCTGGATCAGGTCCTCCAGCGTGAAGATCTCCTCGTCGCCATAGCTCCAGCCCAGACGGACCAGGTAGTTAACCATCGCCTCGGGGAGAAACCCCATGTCGCGGTAGGCCATGACGCTGGTGGCACCGTGGCGCTTGGAAAGCCTGGCCTTGTCGGCGCCCAGGATCATCGGGACGTGGGCGAAGGTCGGCACCGGCGAGCCAAGAGCCTGGTAGAGCAGGATCTGGCGCGGCGTGTTGTTCACGTGGTCGTCGCCGCGGATAACGGTGGTGATCCCCATGGAGACGTCGTCGATGACGACGACGAAGTTATAGGTCGGCGTGCCGTCGGTGCGCTGGATGATCAGGTCGTCCAGTTCGCTGTTTTCGAAGGAGATGGTCCCCTTGATGGCGTCGACCCAGGAAGTGGTCCCTTCCTGCGGAGCCTTGAAGCGGACCACGTAGGGCCTGCCGTCGTCTTCAGCGGGCGCCAGGTCCCGGCAGGTGCCGTCGTACTTCGGCTTGCCGCCGTCCTTGAGCGCCTGCTCGCGTTTGGCGGTAAGCTCCTCGGCGCTGCAATAGCACTTGTACGCCTTTCCCTCGCTGAGCAGCCGCTGCACCTGCTCCTTGTAGAGCGGGAAATTGTCGGACTGGTAAAAGGGGCCCTCGTCCCAGTCGAGGCCGAGCCAGGCCATCCCCTGCAGGATGGCGTCCACCGATTCCTGGGTGGAGCGGGCGACGTCCGTGTCCTCGATGCGCAGGATGAACTTCCCGTGTGCCTTGCGGGCCAAAAGCCAGTTGAAAAGCGCGGTACGCGCCCCACCTACGTGTAGAAAGCCGGTCGGGCTCGGTGCGAAACGCAGACGTACTTCAGACATGAAAGACTCCTTTGAAGTTGATGCATGGCAATAAGACTCAAATTGACCAAGGCAATTGGAACGCGGATAGGTGCTGAGCGGGCAATCGACCCTCGCAAGTCGTAGGGTGGGCACTCCGTGCCCACGCGGCATCAGCGCTACGGCATCAGCGCTACGGCATCAGCGCTACGGCATCAGCGCTACGGCATCAGCGCTACGGCATCAGTGGGCATGGGGTGCCCACCCTACAATTCCTCCTGCGCAGTAGGGGGAACAAACCATGCGCGTGGCGGAGAATGGATTCCCTGTTCCTATGATGTTAATACTCATCGGACTCTTCGTCGTCCTGCGGCGCCTTCTCTCCGGGGACCCGGTACCCCTCGCTGGCCCAGGTGCCGAGGTCGATCATCTTGCAACGCTCGGAACAAAAGGGTCTAAACGGGTTGCCGGCCAGGACTGCTTCCTTGCGGCAATGCGGACATTTGACGCTTGTTATGGTGCTCACTTCCTGGTACCCCCTGCAAACAAATTCCTCCAGCAAAAAGGCCTGGAGGATCGTTGATTGGTCGCTACAAAGTCGGATGTTGTCCCCGGCCCACTCAGCTTAGCTGGTACTTCCTCTCATAAAACTGCAGCGCCCGCCGTACCCGCGTAATCAGGGTCCCCTCCCGGACCGGCTTCGCGATAAAATCGAAGAAGCCGCGGTCGAAGGCCTTCATTTCGTCCTCGGGCTGCAGCGAACTCGAGATCAAAATAACCGGGATGCTGCGCAACTCGGGGACGGAGTGCAGCGCATCGAAAAGTCCGTAGCCGTCCAGCTTGGGCATGTACAGGTCGGTTATCACCACCTGCGGCCGCTCGGTCAAAACGGCCTTGTACGCCTCCAGCCCGTCGGCGGCCATGACCACCCGGTATCCCTGCTTGGTGAGGAAGTCGCCGAACATGGTGCCGATCAGCTTGTCGTCCTCCACCACGAGAACGGTGTTCTTCGCGGAGCCCGACACCTCCTTGTGCAGGTAGTTCTTGCAGATCGCCGAGTAGATCTCCTTGCGGGTCGCGATGAACGGGGTGATGGTGAGGCCGCTGTTGGCCGCGATATTCTTGACGATCCGCGTCTCGGTCGGATCGGCCATGGCGAGCGCCAGCCGCTTGTTGTCGATCTTCAAAGGGAAGATGTGGTTTTGCATCGCCACGTCGACCGAGATGATGGCAAGCAGCTCGGGCGCAAAGGAATAGCCGGCGAAGTTGCTGGCGACCCGGCAGGAGTACTGGGTGGCCAGGGCCTGGGCGAGCTCGTTGCCGTCAATCAGCTCCAAATCCTCGAGGACGGTGCCAAAGCGCCTCTGGAGCCGCTTGGAAACAAGCAGCATCCGCTCCACCGTTTTCTCGGTGAGGATGCCGCTTTCCACGAAGATTTCGCCGAGCCTTTTCCTTTTTTCCATTTAAAGTTCCCCTATCGGGACAACTGTAGCATCTCACAGGTAAAAAGTCATGACCTCGCCCAAAAAACCTATTCGGGAACCACGATGGATCCCTTGCCGGTTTTTCCGGCCAGCTCGCCGGCCTCAGCCCGGGTCAAGTGCCGCCCGACCCTGAGCCGGTACCAGACGCCCTTGTCGGCGACATGAGATTCCACCAGGTAGGCCGCGACCCCCTTGGCGGAAAGCTTCGCCTGTGCTGTTACCGCTTCCTGCTTCTCGCGGTAGGAAGCGACCTGAACCACGAAGCGCGCCGCGCTCTCAGACTTCGCCGAGGCGGCGTCCGAAGCCGGGGCGGAGACGGATGCTGCCGGGGCGGCAGGCGTGGCTTCCGGAGCGGACGCAGGTTGCGAGGGCTCGTGGGTGCCAGGCGCGCCAACCGGGGGTTCGTGCAGGGCGCTTTGGCCAGGCTCCGGTTTTTTCAGATTCATGCCGGTACCGATGGCCCCTTTGCCTCCGACCGAGAGCGTCTTGTAAAAGGTGAGCGGCGCGTCCGGCTTGGGCTGCGCGGGAGCCGGCGCTGGCTCCTCCTTCTTAGCGGTCTGGGCGACGGCCACCGGGGCAGCTTTGCGCGGCCCCCGGAAAACGAACCAGCCGGTGAAGACGCCCGCGCCGAAGGTGCAAAGGAGCACCAGCACCGACAGCAACGCGAACATGCCGCCGGGCTCTTTGCGCGGCCGGTTCTTCGCTACGGGCTTGCGCTCGATGCTCTCCCGGACCTCCCGGGCGCCCCTTTTTTCGCTGTAATCACGCACGTTCGATTGCCCTCCGGCCCTACATCCTTTCCGGCGCGGAAATGCCCAGGACGCTGAGCGCGTTCTTGATAGTGACGGCGACGCAGTGCAGCAGATAGAGGCGCGCCTGGGTCAGCGCGGGCTCCTCCGTGATGACGCGGCTCTTGTTGTACCAGCTGTGGAACTCGCCCGCGAGCTCCTGCAGGAAGTAGGTGACGCGGTGCGGCTCGAAGTTGAGGGCCGCGGTCTCGATGACCTCCGGATAGGCGGAGAGCTTCTTGATCAGGGACAGGTCGTCGCCGCTTTGCAGCAGCTCGAGCTGGACCTTGTCGAACTGGGCCTCGAAGCCACGCTCGCGCGCGGTGTCGAAGATGCTCTTGATCCTAGCGTGGGCATACTGCACGTAATAGACCGGGTTATCCGAACTCTGGCGCTTGGCAAGTTCCAGGTCGAAGTCGAGCTGGCTGTCCGAGCGGCGCATCAGGAAGAAGAAGCGCGCCGCATCGCGGCCGACCTCGTCCACGACCTCCTTCAGGGTCACGAACTCGCCGCTGCGGGTCGACATGGCGACCGGCACCCCGTCGCGCAGCAGGGAAACCAGCTGCACCAGGATGATGCCGAGGTCGTCCGGGTTTCTCCCCAGCCCCTGCACGATCCCCTTCAGCCTCAGGACGTAGCCGTGATGGTCGGCTCCCCAGACGTCGATGACCCAGTCGAAGCCGCGCTCGAATTTGTCGCGGTGGTAGGCGATGTCGGAGGCGAAGTAGGTGGTGACCCCGTTGCTCCTGACCACCACGCGGTCCTTGTCGTCGCCGTAGTCCGTGGTGCGGAACCAGAGCGCCCCTTCCTGCTCGTAGATGAGCCCCTTGTCCTGCATCTCCTTGATGGCCGAGGTGACCTTGCCGTCATCGAAGAGCGACTGCTCGGAGAACCAGTGGTCCAAGACGACACCGAAGGACTTGAGGTCCTCGTCGATCCCCTTCAGGATCAAGTCTCCTCCCATCTTGGCGAAGAAGGCGACCCCCTCTTCCTGGGGGGCCTTCAGAAACCGGTCGCCCACCTTGGCGATGGCGTCGCGGGCAATGTCCTTGATATAAGAGCCCTGGTAGCAGTTGTCCGGGAACTCGATCTGCTCGCCCAAAAGCTCGCGGTAGCGCAACAGACCGGAGAGCCCGAGGGTATTCATCTGGTTGCCGGCATCGTTTATGTAGTATTCGCGCTGCACGTCGAAACCGGCGACGCCCAGTAGCGAAGCGACTGCATCCCCGGTCGCCGCACCCCTCCCGTGGCCGATGTGCAGCGGGCCGGTCGGATTGGCGCTCACGAACTCCACCTGCACCTTCTTGCCGGCGCCCACGGAACTCCTGCCCCAAGCCGGGCCGGCCGCATCGATCTCCACCAGGGTCTTTCTCCAGGCGGCGTCCTTGATGAAGAAGTTTATGAATCCGGGTCCGGCGATCTCCAGGCGCTCGATGAGATCGTTACTCCCGGCAAGCTTGTTGACCAGGATCTCGGCGATGGCGCGGGGCGACTTCCTTTCCGGCTTGGCCATCTGCATGGCGACGTTGCTGGCGAAATCGCCGTGCTCGGCGTGGGCCGGTTTCTCGACCCCGATCGCCGGGACCACCCCCGAGGTGAGCGTGCCGTCGGCGAAACACCCCTCGATTCCCTTCAGGATGCATGCGCGCAGCTGCTCCTTCATATCTTATCTCCCTTATCATTGGTGTTTTCGGTATCGGGCACGTCCTTGATGGTGACGTCCCTGGTGAAGTCCGGGCAGTGGGCACCACCATCGGTAACCCGAAATTTCTTGGCGCAGTTCTCGCGCCAGGCGCAGACCACGCAGTGCTGTTTGCCCTTTTCGGCCATTTTTGCTACCTCTCGTACCGTATCTGATGAGCAACCGGCCCGGCGAGCATCAGGCGGTGCTTTGGATTATTCAAATTGTAGGGTGGGCACCCCGTGCCCACGCGGCGGCCCAACCTTTGAGCTACCTGACGTCAAGCACTGCCCCTTCCCCGTCCATGTGGACAAGGAGTTAACGCCTATTTCTTCTGTGCGGCAGCCGGTGGGACATCTTTCTTGGCTGCGGCCTGAGGGCCCTTTTGCTCAGCCTTGGCACCGGCAGCAGGCGGCTTTTCCTGGGGCGGGAACTGGTAGATCACCTCGTTGCTGCGCACCAGGCCGAAATCGCGCCGCGCTATGCTTTCCAGGTAACGCCGGTCCGACTGCAGCGCCGCTATCTCGCGCTTGAGCCGTTCATTCTCCCCTTTCAACTCCAGCAGGTGCTGCTGCATCTCGTCACGGTCGCGGTGCAGGTGGTTGATGCGCAACAATCCGCGGTCCCCGAATACGGTGAAATAGAGGATGAAAATTATCAGCGCCGCAGGTGTCAGGTAGAACCGTTTCTGCATTGTTACCCCGTTGCAAGGACGCTGCTGAAATACTGTATGGTCTGCTTCAGGCCGTCGTCCACCGCCACCTTTGGTTCCCAGCCGAGCATTTCCTTGGCCAGGGTGATGTCGGGCTGCCGCTGCTTGGGATCATCAGCCGGCAGCGGCTTGAAGACGATGCGCGAGCGGGAACCGGTGAGAGCGATGATCTTTTCGGCGAACTCGAGGATGGTGGTCTCGGTCGGGTTGCCCAGGTTGACCGGGCCGGTGAACCCGGGGCAGTCCATCATTCGCAGCATCCCCTCGACCAGGTCCGAAACGAAACAAAACGAGCGGGTCTGCTCGCCCTTGCCGTAGACCGTGATGTCCTCGCCCTTCAGGGCCTGGAGGATGAAGTTGGAGACCACCCGTCCGTCGTTTTCAGCCATCTTCGGCCCGTAGGTGTTGAAGATCCTGACGATCCGGACGTCCACGTTATTCTGCCGGTGGTAGTCCATCATCAGCGTCTCGGCCACCCGCTTTCCCTCGTCGTAGCAGCTGCGGATGCCGAGCGTGTTCACATTGCCCCAGTACGACTCGGTCTGAGGATGCACCTGCGGGTCACCGTACACCTCGGAGGTCGATGCCTGCAGAATCCTGGCCTTTACCCGCTTGGCGAGGCCGAGCATGTTGATCGCCCCCATGACGCTGGTTTTGGTCGTCTTCACCGGGTTGTACTGGTAGTGGATCGGCGAGGCGGGGCAGGCGAGGTTAAAGATCCGGTCCACCTCCAAAAGGATCGGCTGCGTGACGTCGTGACGGATCAGTTCAAAGCTGTGGCTATCCTGCAGATGGGAGATATTGCGCTTACTGCCGGTAAAGAAGTTGTCCAGGCAGACCACGTCATGGCCATCGTTTAGCAGTCTCTCGCAAAGATGTGAACCGATAAAACCGGCACCGCCGGTGACAAGCATACGCATAGGGACCCCTAAAACAGTTCTGTGTTCTACGTTCTACGTTCTACGTTCTACGTTCTACGTTCTACGTTCTACGTTCTACGTTCTACGTTCTACGTTCTATGTTCTATGTTCTACGTTCTATGTTCTACGTTCTACGTTCTACGTTCAACGTTTTACGTTCTATTTTCAACGTTCAACGTTCTATGTTATATGTTCTATGTTCTATGTGCTACGTTCTACGTTACATTCTGCGTATCTAGGCACAATTATCGATAACGTAACGCCTTGCTTCAACCTAGAACTTAGAACATAGAACAGTTTCTATTATTCGCAACCCGCCAGGCCGTTTCTGCCGATCGGTAGGTATTCGAAGCCCGCGAACTTCATTCTGCTCGGCTGATAAAGGTTACGGCCGTCGAAGATGAGCGGATTTACCAACAGGCTCTTGATCCTCTCGAAATCCGGATTGCGGTACTCGTTCCACTCGGTGATGATCACCAGCGCGTCGGCGTCCTTCAGGATGTCATATTGGGTATGGCTGTAGACAATGCGGTCGCCGAAGACCTTCTTCGCTTCCTTGATCGCTTCGGGGTCGTGGGCGCGCACCTGCGCCCCCATCTCCAGCAGGGCCTCGATGATGGTGACCGAAGGGGCGTCCCTCATGTCGTCGGTACGCGGCTTGAAGGAAAGCCCCCATACGGCGATGGTCTTGCCCGCCAGCGGCAGCTCGCCGGGAGCTCCCAGGCGGCGCAGGATCTTGTTGGAAAGGACGCGCTTCTGGCGGTAGTTCGCTTCCTCGACGCCCTTTAGCAGGATGAAATCGTAATCGCATTCCTCCGCGGTCTTCACCAGCGCCTTCACGTCTTTGGGGAAGCAGGAGCCGCCGTAGCCGACACCGGGGAAAAGGAAATCGTAACCGATGCGGGAGTCGGAGCCGATCCCTTCCCTGACCGCCATGACGTCCGCGCCCATGAGTTCGCAGAGGTTGGCGATCTGGTTCATGAAGGTGATCTTGGTGGCGAGCATGGCATTGGCGGCGTACTTGGTCATCTCGGCGCTTCTGATGTCCATGGTAATGAGGCGGTTGGACTTGCGCATGAACGCGGAATACAGCTCCTTCATGATTTCGGCGGTCCGGACGTTATCGGTCCCGATGACCACCCGGTCCGGCTTCATGAAGTCGTCGATGGCGGCGCCCTCTTTCAGGAATTCGGGGTTGGAGACCACGTCGAACTCGATCTGGACGCCGCGCTGCGCCAGCTCCTCGGCGACCGCGACCCGCACCTTGTCGGCGGTGCCGACCGGGACGGTGGACTTGTCCACGATGATCTTGAACCCCTCCATGTGGCGGCCGATGGAGCGCGCCACGTTGAGGACGTACTGGAGGTCCGCCGAGCCGTCCGCGCCCGGAGGGGTGCCGACCGCGATGAAGTTGACCAGCGACTCCTTGACCGCGTAGGCCAGGTCCGTCGTGAAGGTAAGCCGGCCCTCCTCGCAGTTGCGCAGCACCAGTTCCTTCAAGCCGGGCTCGTAGATCGGAATGATGCCCTTCTTGAGCCCCTCGATTTTCTCCTCGTCGACGTCCACGCAGATGACGTTGTTGCCGCTCTCGGCAAAACAGGTGCCCGCTACCAAACCGACATAACCGGAACCAATTACACATATCTTCATACTGGTATTACCTCCGATTGGACAGAGTCACTGCAGCTCATTACAATACCATGGGCTAGGGAGCCGACATTCCTGGCGCCCCGCACCGCAAAGCGGAACACCCCCCCGGGAACGGGTTCGCCGTGAGGGAAACTTAAGGGGTAAAGATTAGCACTTGTGTATAGCATAAAAGGCCGACCTTACGCCAGAGTTTTCCCCGCCTGAAGTTCCCGCGAGAGGGTGGCGAACTCGTCCAGGGAAAGCGTTTCGCCGCGCCTGCCGCCGTCGATGCCGCTTCGGGAAAGCGCTGCCGGAAGCGAGTCGTCATCGGCGCCGATACCTGCCGAACGCAGGGAGTTGAGGAGCGTCTTGCGGCGCTGACTGAAGGCGCCCTTCACCAGGCGCCGGAAGAAGTCCTCGTCACCCACTTCGGCCCGCGGCTGCTCCAGCGGTGTGAAGCGCAGCACGCAGGAGTCGACCTTGGGAACGGGGCGGAAGGAGCCCGGTTTCACCAGGAATTCACGGCTGATGTCGAAATGGAGCCGCAAAAGGACGGTCAGAGCACCGTAGTCCTTGCACCCGGCCGAAGCGACCAGCCGGTCGCCCACCTCTTTTTGCAGCATAAGCACCAGCCGCTCGAAGAGCCCGCTGCACTCCAGAAAGCGGAACAGCACCTGGGAGGAGATGTTGTAGGGGAGGTTGGCCGCCACCTTCCACTTCCGCCCGGCGCCGCGCGATTCCAGCAGTTGCTGCAGGTCCACCCGGAGGATGTCGCCGTGTCCGATCTCCACGTTGGGCGACCCGGCAAACTCCGCGATCAAAAGCGGCAGCAGGTCACGGTCCCACTCGATGGCGAGGAACTGGGCTCCGCTTGCCGCCAGGAGCTTGGTGAGGGCGCCCCGGCCGGGACCGACCTCGAGGATGGCGTCCTCGGCAACGGGTGCCACACAGGCGACGATACGCGAGAGCACGTTGTCGTCGATAAGGAAATTCTGGCCCAGGGCCTTTTTGGCGCGCATCTTTTCCATTACAGGTGCTCCTTGAAACGGGCGGCGAGCCGGTCCAGCGGCCAGACCGGCAGCGCATCCAGATCGAAGCCGCTCTTGATCCCGGCGTTGAGGTAGAAGTCGCCGGGCACCGCAATCATCGCCGCGTTGTCCGAGCAAAGTAGCGGCGAGGGCATGGAGAGCTCTATCCCCTGACTGGCCGCCATGGCAGCCATGGAGGTGCGCAGGGCGCTGTTGCAGGCGACCCCGCCGGCTACCACCAGCCGCCGGATCCCGGTCGCCTGAAGCGCGGCAGCGGTCTTGCGGGTCAGCACGTCGCAAACCGCGGCCTGGAAGGAGGCGGCCAGGTCGTGAATCCCTGCTTCGGCCGATTCGGGGAACTTCCTGACATGGGTAAGCACGGCGGTCTTCAGGCCGGAGAAACTAAAATTGTAGCTGCCGTCATGCATGAGCGGCCGCGGGAACTTGATCGCCTGCGGGTCACCCAAGGCCGCGAGACGATCAATCGCCACCCCGCCCGGGTAGGGGAGCCCGATCAGCTTGGCCACCTTGTCGAAAGCCTCGCCCGCCGCATCGTCCACGGTTTGGCCCAGCGTGGTGTAACGCCCCACCCCGTCCACCCGGTACAGGTGGGAGTGGCCGCCCGAGACCGCCAGGGCGATGAAGGGAAACTCAACCGGCGCCTCCAGGAACACGGCGAGCAGATGCCCTTCGATGTGGTTCACCCCGACCAGCGGGATGCCGCGCCCCAGCGCGAGCCCCTTGGCGACCGAGATGCCGACCAAAAGCGCGCCCGCGAGGCCCGGTCCCTGGGTCACCGCAATCCCCTCCAGTTCGGAAAGGCCAACACCGGCTTCCTGGAGCGCCTGCTCCACCACCAGGGAGACCGACTCCAGATGCTTGCGCGAGGCGATTTCCGGGACCCCCCCGCCGTACTCGGCGTGGATGCTGATCTGCGAAGCGATGACGTTGGAGAGAACGGACCTGCCGTCCTTAACGACGGCGGCGGCCGTCTCGTCGCACGATGACTCAAGAGCAAGAAGAAGCATAAAAAATATAGAAAGGGCACAGACATGTGCCCTTTAACCTCCGCATTAAAAACTGTGATGTGTGTGTGATTCGCCTTAGAGCAGATTCGCCGCGAGCTCGGCCAACTCGGAGCGCTCTCCCTTCATCATGGTGACATGCCCGGAAATCGTCTGCTCCTTGAGGCGCTCCACGACGTAGGTGAGCCCGTTGCTCTCGGCGTCCACGTAGGGGTTGTCGATCTGGTACGGGTCGCCGGTGAGGACGATCTTGGTCCCCTCCCCCGCCCGGGTCACGATGGTCTTGATCTCGTGCGGCGTGAGATTCTGCGCCTCGTCCACGATCATGTACTGGTTCGGTATGGAGCGCCCCCTGATGTAGGTGAGCGGCTCGATCTCCAGGATGCCCATCGCCATCAGCTCTTTGTACCCCTTGCTGTGACGCTTTTCGCCCTCATGACCGGTCAGTAGCAGCTCGACGTTGTCGAAGATGGGCTGCATCCAGGGGGTGAGTTTTTCCTCTATGTCGCCCGGCAAAAAGCCGAGATCCCGGCCCATGGGAAAGACAGGACGCGAAACTAAAAGCCTGTTGTAAACGTTCTCCTCGGCGGTCTTATGCAGGCCGGCGGCGATGGCGAGCAGCGTCTTGCCGGTTCCGGCCTTGCCGACCAGGGTGACGATCTTGATATCGTCATCCAGAAGGGCGTCGAGGGCGAAGGACTGCTCGCGGTTCCTCGGGAAAAGGCTCCAGACCCCTTCCTTGTCGGCACCCTTGAGCGGCAGCACCCGCCCTGAGCGGTGGTCGAAGCGCGCGATGGCGCTGTGCGAACGGTTGGCAGCCTCGGTGAGCGTTACATACTGGTTCGGCAGCAGCAGCCCGGCGCCGAGCTCCAGCCACCCCTGGCTGTAAAAACGGTCGATGAGATCCGCCTCCACCTCCAGGTCGCTGACCCCGGTGAAGAGATCGTCGATGGCGACCTTGTCGGATTCGTAGTCCTGCGCGGTGAGCCCCAGCGCGTCGGCCTTGATCCGGAGGTTGGTGTCCTTGGTGACCAGGATTACCGGCACCTTCGGGGCAGTCGCCATCAGGTCCACGGCAACGGCCAGGATGCGGTTGTCGCCACGTTCCTCGCGCAGCTCGGGCGGCAGCCTCTTCATCACCTTCTCTTCGTAGATCTCGATCCGGAGCGTGCCCCCGTTTTCCAGTTGCACCCCCTTGGAGAGGGAACCCACCTTGCGGAAGGCGTCCATGAGCCGTGACACCTGCCTCGCGTTGCGGCCGGTCTCGTTCATGTCCTTTTTGAAGCGGTCGATCTCCTCTATGACGGTGATGGGGATGATGATGGAGTTGTCCTCGAACCGGCCGAGGGCCTGCGGATCGTAAAGCAGAACGTTGGTATCGAGCACATAAATTTTCTTCATGTCCACCCCCTGTACGTTATCGCATTTCATGGAAGTCACCATTTCTCTCATTGCGCTTGAACCTTCCCGCTCCGCATTCATTTTCATAATTCAATTCTCTATAAAAGATACAACGGTAAGGGCAAAAAGCCACCCACAATCATCGCGAATCTTAACGATCTACAGCATGTTAGCCCACACCCACTTTACCTTTGAGGATTCACGAATTACCAGTCACGGCACTAGTCACCAGTCACCAGTCACCAGTCACCTGTCACCTGTCACGCCTTTGCCTGTATCTCACGTAGCGCCTTAAGGAAGTAGGCAATATCCGCCTCACTGGTAAAGAAACCCGGGCTCACCCGGACCGTCCCGGCAGGGTAGCTGCCGATGGTCCTGTGCACGTCCGGGGCGCAGTGCAACCCGACACGCACGCTGATATCGTAGTTACGGTCGAAAAGGAACCCCATGGTGGCCGGATCGTGCCCGTCGAGGTTAAAGGAGACGGCGCTGCCACGCTCACCGCGCTCCGGGCCGTAGACCACGACCCCGGGTATCGCATGCAGCCCTGCCAGGAGCTGCTCCAGCAAAAGCTTGCCCTTCGCCCTGATCTGGTCGAGTCCGGTTTCCAGGATAAAATCGAGTCCCGCCTTCAGTCCGGCGATGGCCGGTGTGTTCACGGTGCCGCTTTCGAAACGCTCGGGCATTTCCTCCGGCTGGGACGGGCTGCTCGCGTTCCCGCCGGTGCCGCCTACCAGCAGCGGCTCCAGCCGGACCCCGGGAGCAACTGCGAGAATTCCGGTCCCCGGGGGGCCGAAGAGACTCTTGTGCCCGGGCGCTGCGAGTAGGTCGATCCCCATCTGCTGCACGTTTATCGGGAAGTAGCCGGCGCTCTGCGCCGCGTCCAGCAGAAACAGCGCCCCACCCGCTTGCGCGACCCGGGCGATCTCCTCTATCGGCTGCACGGTCCCGGTCACGTTGGAGCAGTGCGCCAGCGCCACCAGGCGCGTGTTGGGGCGCATGGCGGCGGCGACGGCCCGCTCCGGCACCGTGCCGTCCCGGTCGCCCTGCACGAAGCTCACCTCCACCCCGCGCTCGCGCATCAGGTGCAGGGGACGCACCAGGGCGTTATGCTCCATCGTGCTGGAGACCACGTGGTCGCCGGGCTTCAGAAGACCGCTTACCGCGATGTTGAGGGATTCGGTGGCGCTGTGGGTGAAGACGAGGCGGGACGAGTCCGGCATGCCGAAGAAATCGGCCAAGGCTGATCTGGCAGCAAAGACGAGGCGGGCAGCCGCGAGGGACTTTTGGTACCCCCCCCTGCCCGGCGCCACCCCGATTTCCCGCATCGCTGCATCCATGGCCCGGTATACGGAATCCGGTTTAGGGAATGAAGTTGCAGCGTTATCGAGGAAGAGCGACATACCTAATTACTAGCACTTTAGAGGGTGTTTGGCAACCGCTTTCATGAATGATTCAAGGCACCAGCCGCACCGGTTCGCAGACGGAAACACCAAGTTCGGCAAGGATTCTTTCGGTCAGCACACGTTCCACCTCGGTGATGGCGGTGTCGGTCCCGGGGACGTTGTCGATCTTGCCCCCGGCCATCATGCCGTGCCCCCCGGCGCTCCCCATCCCGGTGACCAGGGTGCGGATCAGCTCGCCGGCGTTGATGTTCTCACTGGCGGTACGTATGGAAATGATCATCTCGGAGTTGTAGTGCCCCATGGAGAGCACCGTCTCGACCCCCTCCAGGCGCAGCAGGAGGTCGGCGAGTTCGGAGACCAGTTCGGGGAACTGCACCCCCTTGAGCGCGGCGATCAACACCTTGCCGTAGATGGTCGTGTGCTCCAGCGCGGAATGCAGGGCGGCGAAGTATTCCCGGGGCAGCGGGGGACGGGTGATGCTGTTCAGCAGGGTCTTGTTGGCCATGGGGAACAGGGCGAGGTAGGCGTCGCGGTCGGGCCGGCGCGCCTCGCGTCCCAGGTCCTGGGTCTCGGACTTGATGGCATAGAAAAGCGCGGTGGCAAGCTTGGTCCCCAGGGCCACCCCCTGCACCTTCAGGTACTCGTAAAGGATGGTCGCGGTGGTGCCGTAGTCGGGGCGGATGTCCACCCACTTGCAACCGGCGCTCGACTCGCGCATCGGGTGATGGTCGATGACGATGTCGACCCGAGCCTCGGGGGGCAGCGAGTTGTTCCCGGTGCCCGGCTGGCTGTCCAAAAGGCAGACCACCTGGAACATCTTGAGATCGATGAGGGGAAACGGGGTGAGCGGGATTTGCAGCAACTGCGCCATGGCGAGGTTTTCGCTTCTGCCGATCATGCCGGAAAAGGCGATGACCGCCTCGCGGTTCAAACGGACGGCGAAGAGGTGCCTGAGAGCCATCGCGGAGGCAAGCGAGTCCGGGTCGGGATTATCGTGAACCACGATCAGAATCCGTCCCCTCCCGCTAACCCAGGTGAGCATGGAGTCGGTGTACGCCAACAGGTCGGGCAATCGAGCGTTCAGAACCAAAAATCCACCCCCGGGTCCAGCTTCCAGACCCCTGAAGTGTATCCCAGCGCGCGCGGGAAGGCAAGAAATGCCTCATAGAGGTATCAGCCTTTGCACATAATCCCCTCTCACTTCGTGAGAGTGGCAGGGGTGAGGGCGTCGGGCGAGGGAGAGTCAGGGAAAGTGGTATAGGTGAGGAACTAGTACAAACAGGGCACAAAAAAAGGGGGGCAGTTGCCCCCCCAGATTTCAAACTTCCTGCAAACGCGGTCAGAACCTGCCGCGAATCAGTTCCGCTGTCGCTATGATCGAGGTCTGTCCCTTGGAATTAGCCTCCCGAATCTCAGGCCGGATGGTCGGCATGGAAAAACGCACCGTACCGTTTTCGATCTCGGCCAGCGACCTGGTGGCCACCACTGAGCCGTAAGCCGCGCCAACCAGCACGCCGCCCGCAGCGCCGTAGCCCATGTAGTCAAGGTGCGTTCCCGGCTTCTTGGTGAAGGCCAGCACGGCAGCGCCGACCAACCCGCCGGTGAGGCCGCCGTAAAGAGCATCTTCGAAAATGGTTTTAAAAGCGTTTTCCGCAGCCAGGCAGGGGGTGGCGATGAAGAGGAGGGTAACTGCCAGGGCAACGCTGCGCTTCAAGTTGTACATGGATACCCCTTTTCCTGCTGTGGCGGGCTCAGCTCCGCACTCACCCGATTGTATAGCAAAAAGGAGGCCACTCTTTTTTGATAAAAGTCAACATACTGATTTTAGTGGCTTTTTATTTGAATCAGGTGGGGCCTCCCTCATGAAGGGAGGAAAAACAGGCTTTTAATGTGTTCTTAGCGCCTCACCAACAAGCTTGGCAGGGAAATAAGATTTAAATATCAAACAGTTACCCAGTCCACGTCAAAGGACGTGACTGTTGCAAAATCGCTACACCTCACCCATGAGTTCTTGAACCAGACGGATCTCATCGTCCCGGTTGATGACCTTGCCGTTTAATTTGGCGCTCAAAACCGCATCGAGCAGCTCTCTGAAGCGCGGCCCCCTCTCGACGCCCAGCAGCTTCAGGTCCTCTCCCCTGATCTGGGTGCGCACCCCGTGCAACTTGGTGAAGTAGAGGGAAATGCACCGCTTCACCTCGGGGCTGTGGCTTTTTGCCATGTGGTAGAGCAGCACCTCCACCGGAAGTCCTCTCAGGAAGAAATAGATCTCGCTGTTCTCGAGCTTTCCCTGCCGGGCCAGCTTGTCATCCAGGGAGCCCACCAGTTCAGCCCCCTGCTTGCGCATCTCGACGAGTTTTTCCTTGTAGTGCTCGCTTACGGCCAGACGGGTGCAGGTACCCCAGAACTGGTCGTCGGAAAGGGGGTCGCAGATGGCGAGAAAGTAGACGGCCCAGCGCTCGTAGGGGCGCTCCAGGTAGAGCAGATCGAACCAGGAAACTATGTAGCGCACCTCCTCGAGCATCCCCTGCATTGAGGCGGATAGCTCCAGGTTGGGGTGAATGAAGCGCAAAAGGCCCAGGGAGGCCATGCGCCAGACCCCTTTGAGCGGCTCCTTCTCCTTGAGGATCTGCACTAGCTCGGAAAGGAGCCTCCTACCGCCGAGCTTCTCCAGGAAGTCCATCTTGACCGCGTTCTTGATCAGGTCCTCGGTGTGCCGGGCGATCTTGAAGCCGAGCCTCTGCTCGAAGCGTATGGCGCGGAACACCCGAGTCGGGTCCTCCACGAAGGAGAGGTTGTGCAGCACGCGGATCGACTTGGCCTGCAGGTCGCGGTAGGCTCCGAAGAAGTCGATCAGCTTCCCGAAGGACTCGCTGTTCAGGCGGATCGCCAGGGTATTTACGGTGAAGTCGCGCCGGTACAGGTCCATCTTCAGCGAGGAGTGCTCGACGGTTGGGAGTGCGCCGGGCGAGACGTAGTACTCCAGGCGGGTGCTGGCCACGTCGATCTTGTAGCCACTGGGGAGGACGATGACTGCGGTGCCGAACTTCTGGTGGCTCTTGACGCGGCAGCCGTACTCCGCGGCGAAGGTCTCCGCAAAGAGGATGCCGTCGCCCTCGACCGTCACGTCCATGTCGATGTTCTCGTTGCCCAAAAGCAGGTCACGGACGAAGCCGCCCACCGCGTAAACCGGCAGCTCCAGGCGGTCACCGACCCGCCCCAGGTCGTGCAGGATTCCAATGACCGGCACCGAGAGGTTGTGCTTCATGAGCGCCTCGATCTCCCGGTTCTTCACTTGGAGCGCGTCGCGCGACAGGTCGTAGAGCGCCTCGCCACCCAGGCTGTAGCGCAGCAGGTCGGTGCGGGTCACCACCCCCGTCAGCACCCCGCCGGAGAACACCGGGACCAGCCGCGCGTCGCCGCCGACCATGTAGGACTGGATCTCGGAGATCGGCGTGTCGAGGGACGCCGCCAGGAACTCGGAATGCATGTAGTCGGAGACCGGCACCTTCCCCAGGTTGTGGTAGAGCGCCTTTTCCACGGTCTTGCGGGAGATGACCCCCTTCACCGTCTCGCCGTCCAGGACCGGCATGGCGCTCACGTTGTATCGTACCAGCTGCTCCTGCGCCTCCTCGATGAGGCAGTCGTGGGGCAGGGTCTTCACCGGTGAGGACATGATGTCCCGGGCCACCCGCATCGGGTTGACCCGCTGGCGCAGCACCCCCTCCAGCTGTTCCAGCACCTGGATCAGGGTGAGCCCCCTGACGGTCGCCGAGGCCGCCGTGTCGTGCCCGCCGCCCCCCAGCTCCTGCAGGATCTCGCCGACCCGCACCTCCGGCACCCGGCTGCGGGCGATGACGTAGACCCGGTCCCCCATGCCGACCACCAGGAAGAGCGCCTGCAGGTTCTCCATGTCCCGGATCATGTGGGCCAGCGCCGCGACGTCGCCCACGTAGCGGTCCACGGAGGCCTGCGCGATGGAGACCTCCACTCCCTTGAGTGAGGTGGTTTTCAGCGAATTGAGCAGGTCGTTCAAAAGGGAGACCTGCTCCGCAGTCAACTCCTTATCGATGGAGTCGGCCACCTCGTTCAGGTTCGCCCCCCGCTCCAGGAGCCAGGCGGCGGCCGCGTAATCCTCCGGAGTCGTCGAGGGGAAGGTGAGGTTGCCGGTGTCCTCGTGGATGCCGAGCATCATGAGGGTCGCCTCGAAGGGGGATACCTCCACGCCGTCGCGCATCAGGAAGCCGGCCAGTATGGTCGTGGTCGAGCCGCAGGAGCGGATCACCCCCCCGGACGAGGGGAGGTCGCCGGAGGCCTTCGGGTGGTGGTCGTAGATGTGCACCTCGACGCTCCCCCCTTTGGCCAGTTCGCCGAACTTGGCGATGCGGGAGGAGTGCTGGCAGTCGACGACGATGAGGCGGGTGATCTGGGAGAATTCGAGGTCTTTGAGGCGGGTGAACTCGGGCAGGTTGGCGGTCTGCTTGGCGAAGAAGTCCCGCACCCACTTTTCCTGGGCCCCGGAGAACACCAGGAGCGCCTCCGGGTAGAGTTTTTTGGCGGCCACCATGGAGCCGACGCAGTCGAAGTCGGCGTTGACATGGGTGGTGATAACATCCATCAGGAAACCGTCACGGCCGCATAAGCCACCACCCGGCTCTGGTCGCCGTTCACCTCGCCGCTCGTCGTGTAACTCACCAGCCGGGACTCCTTGGCCCCGAGCAGCTTGGCCGCCACCAGCATGACTGCCGCGGGGACGACGCCGCACATGGTGATCCGGTGCTCACGGCAGACCTGCAGCAGCCGCTCCGGGTTCAGCGCGGCGAGCTCGGCGAGCGCCAGGTCGTCCTTCTTCTGGGCGACACTGGCCGACTCGTAATGGTTCATGTCCGAGCTGGCGACGATCAGCACCTCGTCACCGTACTCGGTGATGGCCTGGGCGATCCCCGCGCCGAGCGCTGCCACCGAGCCGTAGTCGGAAATGGCAAGGCAGAGCGCGGCGATACAGACGCCGGGGTTGCGGTACTGCAGAAAGGGGAGTTGCACTTCGAGGGAGTGTTCGAACCGATGGGCCTCCACGTCCTCCCTGACCTGCGGCGCGTGCTTCAGGATCAGTTGGGAGAGGCGGCTGTTCACTGGAACCTGGCCAAGTGGGGTGAGCCACTCTCCCGAGGGCGCCAGGGCGACGGGCGCGCCGGAGCCGGTGTGGTTGGGTCCCAGCACGAGGACCGCCTCCGGTACCCGGATCTGTCCGTAGACCCGGCCGGCGACCCGTCCCGAGTAGATGTAACCCGCATGGGGGGCGACGATCCCCAGGACGCGGGCGGGCTCGCCCGGAGGAATCAGGGAGTGCATCTCCTCACGGAGCCGGTCCGGGTCCTCGGTGTAGAACTTCCCAGCTACTGCAGGACGACGTATCATACGAGCCTCCCATGTGGCGCTTGAGAACCCGGTTTCCGCGCAGGCTCGCGGGCCGTGCCCTGCTGATATTCTAACTCAGCAGGATCAAGGTTCAACCGAGTCCAGTGGCAATTCGGGCTGATCCGCAAAGGGGTCGGGGGGGGCCAACTCCTGGATTTCCTTCAGTGTGGGTAGCGAGGCGATGTCCTTCAGGCCGAAGAGCTCCAGGAATTCCCGGGTGGTGCCGTAAATGAGGGGCTTGCCGGGGACATCCTTCTTGCCGAGGATGCGCAAAAGCTTCTTTTCCAGGAGGCTCTTCAGCACCCCGCCCGAGTCCACCCCGCGCAGATACTCCACCTCGGCCCGGGTGATCGGCTGACGGTAGGCGACGATGGAGAGCGTTTCCAGGGCCGACTGACTGAACTTCACCCCGCGGCTCTTGGTGAGCCTCCTGATGTAATCGGCGTTCTCCGGGCGGCTCCTGAGCTGGTAGCCTCCCGCCACCTGGGCCAGGACGATCCCCCGCCCGGCCGAGGCGTACTCCTCCATGAGGTCATCGAGCGCGAGGCGGATGTCGCCGCGCTCGTGCTCCTCCAGAAGCGTCGCGAGGCGGTCCAGGGAGAGCGGCTGGTCGTGCACGAAGAGCAGGCTCTCCACGATCGATGTAAGCGACTTACTCGGCAAAGATCCCCTCCCCGTCCAGGGCGTCCGCTTCCGAGGTGGAAGTGAGCCAGATTGCCCCGAGGCTCTCGGCCTGGGTGATCCTGATCAGTTTCATTTTGCACAATTCCAGCATGGAGAGGAAGGTCACCACCAGGAGGTCCCGCGTCATGCCGTCGTAGAAGAGCGAGTCGAAGCTGATGGTCTTGCCGCCGTACAAAAGCGAGAGTACCTCACTGATGCGGTCGGCGATGCTGATCCCGTCCGTCACCACGTCGTGGAAGGTCTCCACCGAGACCCGAGCCAGCACCCGGCGAAAGGCCTCGATCAGCTCGAACAGCTCCACGTCCGCCGGCTCGTCCTTGGGGGCCGAGTCTGCCAGCTCGGGCGAATCGAACTTCCTGGCGAACACTTCGCGCCCCAGCAGGTTCCGGCTGGAGAGCTGGAAGGAGGCATCCCGGTAGCGCTGGTATTCCAGCAGCCTGCGCACCAGTTCCGCGCGCGGGTCCTCCACCTCGGCCTCCTCCTCTTCCGGGGTGAGCGGGAGCAGCATGCGCGATTTGATCTGCAAAAGCGTCGCCGCCATCACCAGGAATTCACCGGCGATGTCGAGGTTCAGCTCCTTCAAAAGCTCCATGTACTCCAGGTACTGCCGGGTGATGGCAGCGATCGGGATGTTATAGATGTCCAGCTCATTCTTCTTGATGAGGTGGAGCAGCAGGTCGAGCGGCCCTTCGAACTCCTCGATGTGCACCCGATAGGCGTCTTCCAGGGCATCGGAGAAGAGGTTACTTTGCGTGCTTTCGAGAGGCAAAAGGGCTCCGTGAGATACGGTTGAGTCGTTGAGTCGTTGAGACATTAAGTCGTTGAGTCGTTGAGTCGTCGAGTCGTCGAGTCGTTGAGACGTCGAGTCGTTGAGTCGTTAAGTCGTTAAGTCGTCAAGTCGTTAAGTCGTCAAGTCGTTAAGTCGTTAAGACGTTGAGTCGTTAAGTCGTTAAGTCGTTGAGTCGTTAGGTCGTTGAGTCGTCGCTTGAGACGTAGGGGGGGCACCCCGTGCCCACGCAGACACTTCTGATGCGAAATCCGGTGGGCAGGGGGCTGCCCACCCTACCCACTCAACGACTTAACGATTCAACCACTCAACGGTTTCTACACCTTAAGCGCGGCGCGCACCTCGAGCATGGTCTGCTTGGCGACGGCCTCGGCCTTGCGGCTCCCTTCTGCCAGCACCTCGTGAACCAGGCCGCTTCGCCCGGCCAGTTCCTCGCGCTTGGCGCGGAAGGGCGCCAGGGTGTCGATCATGCAACCGGCCAGGATCTTCTTGCAGTCGACGCAGCCAAGCTGCGCCCCGCGGCAGGCGACCACGATCTCATCCCTTTTTTCCTGCGGCACGTAAAGCGAGTGCAGCGTGAAGGCGACGCAGCGGTCCGGCTCGCCCGGGTCCTTTTTGTAGGGGCGCAGGGTGTCTGTCATCATGGAGAGCACCTTCTTCCGGGTCTCCTCGGCGTCGTCGGAGAGAAAAATGGCGTTACCGTAGGACTTGCTCATCTTCCTGCCGTCCAGGCCGAGCACCTTCGGGGTCTCGGTGAGCAGCGCCGCGGGCTCCGGGAACACTTCGCCGTAGAGGTGGTTGAAGCGCCGGGCGATCTCCCGGGTGATCTCCAGGTGCGGGATCTGGTCCTGACCGACGGGAACCCTCTCGGCCTTGTACACGATGATGTCCGAGGCCATCAGCACCGGGTAGCCCAGGAAGCCGAAGGTGGAGAGGTCCTTGGTGTCGAGGTTTTCCTGCATTTCCTTATAGGTCGGGTTGCGCTCCAGCCAGGAGACCGGCGTGATCATGCCGAGGATCAGGCTCAGTTCGGCGTGCTGCGGCACCATGCTCTGCTCGAAGATGACGCTCTTCTCCGGGTCGATGCCGAAGGCGAGCCAGTCCAGCACCATCTCGTGGATGCTATCCTTGATGCCGTCGGTATTGGCGTATTCGGTGGTGAGAGAATGCCAGTCGGCTGCAAAGAAGAAGCAGTCGAAATTGCGCTGCAGTTCCAGCCAGTTGGACAGCACCCCGTGGAAGTGTCCCAGATGCAGTTTCCCGGTGGGCCTCATGCCGCTTACGATACGCTTGTTGCTCATAGGTACGAACTCCTTTTTCGTTTACTGTCTTTATAGTGAATTAGTAAGAGATAAATAGTTCCGATTTCACTTTGTCCCCCCTATGAAATAGGGGGGAAGCTGAACGTAGTGAAGCAGGGGGGTGTTTTCGCCGGCAGAAAGACCCCCCTGTCTCGCTGCGCGAGCCTTCCCCCCTACTTCGCAGGGGGGATGCTGCCGACCTACCTCATCATGAGCCTAGTCACGCCGAAGACGAGGTTGCTCTGTGGTCCAGCCAGCAAGTTAACGGCAAAGCTCAAAGCGGGAGTTATCACGTAGCCGAAGGCGTTGGTGAAAAACACCAGTGCGATGATGATGATCATCCCGAAGGGCTCGACCCGCGCCAGGGCCATCGACTGGCGATAGGGGAGCAAACCGACCGCCACCCTCCCACCGTCCAGCGGTGGCACCGGAATCAGGTTGAAGATGGCAAGCAGCAGGTTGATGTAGACGGAAAAGGCCAGCATGAGCGTGACCGGATCGACGACGGCCGCCAGCGGCGAGCCATCGGGAATCCCCGCACCAAAGTGCACCAACAGGCGCATGGCGAGCGCGGAAACCAGGGCGAGCACGAAATTGGTGATGGGCCCGGCTGCCGCCACCCAGATCATGTCCCTTTTCGGGTGGCGCAGGTTATTGAAGTTGACCGGCACCGGCTTGGCCCAGCCGATCCCCACGATGAAGACCATCAGTGTGCCGAAGATGTCCATGTGCTTGATCGGATTGAGGGTGAGGCGCCCCATGGACCGGGCGGTGTTATCGCCAAACTTGTCCGCTATGTAACCGTGAGAGACTTCGTGGCAGGTTATGGCCATCAATGCCGGGACGAGCATGATCGAGACTTTGAGAAAGAACTGTTCCATCAGGTCCCCTAGGCTAAGCGATTGGTTTAAACATCATTCTGTAGCAGATCGGGGCAGGAAAGTCAACGAATGCGCCGTCAGAAGCCGGCACGCTCTCATCCGACGAACGCTTCTAAAACCTCGACTCTCGGTGAGTGGACTGTATCCCGACTTTTAATCCTTAGAAATGCTGTCAAAGACATGTTTGGTTAAGACAAACTTACCATAAATCCAGCCATGACAGCTGTATCCAATATCCTGACCAACAATAGGGCGGGAGTAGATTGCAAGACCCGATAAATTGAGTATCATTCATTCTAGTCAACTAGGAATTCGGACCAAAACAATCTGAATGACGGCAAGGGCCTGCAAAGTTGAGCCGCCCCAGCAGACAACGGGTGTCCGCCAACAAGGCTGTGCCTTCGTGCACCAAGGACAAAGAATCAATGCTTAACAATGAGTCGTTACACCGAAGGCTGCGGCTGTTCCGCCTGATCACCGGGATTCTGCTGACTGCTCTCCTGGCACTTCCGGGGTGTGCCGTAGGCCCCAACTTCAAGACGCCCGCAGCGCCAGGCACGAAAACCTTTACCGCGGCCCCCCTCCCCGCCTTTACCGCAGCCGCACCGGTGGGAGGCGGCGAGGCGCAGCGTTTCGTGCAGGGGCGGGAAATTCCCTCCCAGTGGTGGGCCCTGTTCCGTAACGAAGCGCTGAACCGTTTGATAAGCCAGGCCCTGGTTGACAGCCCCAACCTGGCTGCTGCCCAGGCTGCGCTGCGCGAGGCCGCGGAAAATAGGCGCGCCCAGCTCGGTGTTTTCTGGCCTAGCCTGGATGCCAATCTCTCCGCGACCCGCCAGAAGTTCAGTGGCGCCTCCTTCGGCGACCCCAGTATCCCAAGTAGCATCTTCACCCTGTACAACGCGTCGGTGAACGTCTCCTACAACTTCGACCTTTTCGGCGGCTCGCGGCGAGCCCTGGAGGCTTCGGTCGCCCAGTTGAACTACCAGCGCCTGCTACTGGAGGGGGCACATCTGACACTAACCTCCAACATCGTGACGACTGCGGTGCAGCAGGCCTCCCTGCGCGCGCGGATCCGGGCGACCGGAGATATCATCGCCGCCGAGGAGGAGCAGGTTAAGCTCATGGAGCGCCGACTGGAACTCGGGGGAGGCGCCCGGCCCGAACTGCTGGCGCAACTGGCACAACTGGCCCAGACCCGCACGACCCTGGCGCCGCTGGAAAAGGAACTGGCCCAATCCCGGCACCTACTGGCTGTGCTGGTCGGTAAGTTCCCCTCCGAGGCGGCCAGCCTCCCCGAGTTCGACCTGGCGGACCTGCAGCTCCCCCTGGAGCTTCCGGTGAGCCTCCCATCCGAACTGGTGCGGCAGCGCCCGGACGTCCTCGCCTCGGAAGAACTACTCCACGAGGCTAGCGCACAGGTCGGTGTGGCTACTGCCAACTTGTTCCCCAAAATCACCCTCACCGGCAGCTACGGACCGCAGAGCACCACGTTCAGCGACCTATTTTCCTCGGGAGCGGCGGTGTGGTCCATCGGTGCGGGGATTCTGCAGCCCATTTTCCACGGGGGAGAGCTGCGGGCCAAGCGCCGCGCCGCCTCCGCCGCCTATGATCAGGCCGAGGCCCAGTACCGGGTGACGGTCCTGCAGGCCTTCCAAAACGTGGCCGACGTGCTGCGGGCCCTGGAGCTGGATGCCCAGGCGCTCAAGGCCCAGGCCGAAGCTGAAAAGGCCGCCCGCGACAGCCTTGACCTCGCGAGAAAGCAATACGGCTTCGGCGCGACCAGCTATACCCTGCTGCTCGACGCCGAGCGCCAATTCCGGCAGGCGAGAATCACCCTGGCCCAGGCCCAGTCCGCGCGCTTTGCCGACACGGCAGCGCTCTTCCAGGCCCTGGGCGGGGGCTGGTGGAACCGGGACGCGCAGATGGCAAAGGTTCCCAGCGCACCCGAGAATAATCCTACAGGAGCCAAGCAGCCATGAAGAAACGGATCTTTTTAGCCGGTATCGGGCTTATCGTCATCATCGCCATCCTCGCCGGGGTCAAGACCCTGCAAATCCGGGCCATGATCGGCCAGGGCAAGAAGTTCGTGCCGCCTCCCGAGACGGTCACCACGACAACGGTCCGCGCGGAGACTTGGAGCAGCGATCTCAGCGCGGTCGGCACGCTGAACGCGGTGCAGGGTGTCACGGTGGCCTGCGAGCTCGCGGGAAAGGTCGTCAAAATAGCCTTCGAGCCGGGGGCCTTCGTGCACAAGGGCGACCTGCTGGTGAGCCAGGACACCTCTTCGGAGCTGGCCCAGCTCCAGGGGGCCGAAGCCCAGGCGGAACTGACCCAAAATAACCTGCAGCGCGACGTCAGGATGCTCGCGGAGAAAATCATCTCCCAGGCCGACTACGACGCAGCCAAGAACGCCTGGCAACAGGCGCTGGCCCAGGCCCAGAACATCCGCGCCACCATCGCCAAGAAGACGATACGCGCACCTTTCAGCGGCCGGCTGGGGATCAGGCAGGCGAACCTCGGACAGATGCTGCGCGAGGGGGACGCCATCGTCACCCTGCAGACCATGGACCCGATCTACGCCGACTTTTCCCTGCCCCAGCAGCAGTTGGCACAGCTGCAACTCGGGCAACCGGTGCGGGTGACCTGCGATGCGGTCCCCGGGCTGAGCAGCCCCGGGAAGGTGACGGCGATCAACCCGCTGGTGGACGCCGACACCCGCAACATCAAGCTGGAGGCAACCCTGAGCAACCAAAGGGAGAGACTGCGGCCCGGGATGTTCGTCAACGTGGCCCTGGGCCTGCCGGCCCGTCAGCAGGTGCTCACCATTCCGGCTACCGCCGTGCTGTATGCGCCTTATGGGGATTCGGTTTTTTTGGTGGTGGACGCCAGGGAAGAGCAGCAGCGGAAGGAAAAGCAGGACGCCAAGGACAAGAAGGATAAACAGGACGCCAAGGGCGAGCCAGCAAAAAAGGAAAGCAAAGAAACCAAGGGAGCCAAAGACGAGAAGGGAGCCGGCAAGGGCGGGGCCCAGGCGGCCACGGGCTTGGTGCTGCGCCAGCAGTTCGTGCGCCTGGGCGAGAAGCGCGGCGACTTCGTGGCGATCACCAGCGGCCTCAAGCAGGGGGATACCATCGTCAGCACCGGCGTCTTCAAGCTGCGTAACGGCCAGGCGGTGCTGATCGACAACAAGCTCGCCCCACCCTTCCAGAAGGCGCCCACTCCGGAGAACAACTGACCGTGAATATCACCGACCTCTTCATCCGCCGACCGGTGCTCGCCGTCGTGGTGAGCCTGGTTATCATCATCGGGGGGCTGCAGGCGATGCGCACCCTCAAGGTGCGCCAGTATCCGCACTCCGAGAACGCTACCATCACCGTCACCACGGTGTATGTCGGCGCCAGCGCGGACCTGGTGCGCGGTTTCATCACCACGCCGCTGGAGCGGGTCATCGCCGCGGCCGACGGCATCGAGTACCTCTCCTCACAAAGCACCCTCGGCCTCTCCACCATCAGCGTGCGCCTGCGGCTCAACTACGATTCCACCAAGGCCCTGGCCGAAGTGAGTTCCAAGGTGGACCAGGTGCGCCGAGACCTCCCCCCCGAGGCCGAGGTGCCGACCATCAACATCGAATCGGCCGACAGCCAATTCGCCTCGGCATACCTCAGCTTCAGCTCGGACATCCTCAAGCAAAACGAGATCACCGATTACCTGGTGCGCGTGGTGCAGCCCAGGCTCTCGGCGGTGCCAGGGGTGCAGCGGGCCGACATCCTCGGGGCCCGCACCTTCGCCATGCGGGTCTGGCTCAAGCCGGACCGGATGGCGGCCCTCGACGTCAGTCCGGCCCAGGTGCGCCAGGTCCTGGCGGCCAACAACGTGCTGTCCGCCCTGGGACACAGCAAGGGCGAGTACATCCAGGTGAACCTGACCGCCGACACCAACCTGACCACGGTCGACGAGTTCAAAAAACTGGCCGTGCGCCAGAAGGGCGGCGCCATCGTGCGGCTCTCCGACATCGCGGACGTGGTGCTGGGGGCTGAGGATTACGACACCGAGGTCCACTTCTCCGGCCAGACCGCGGTCTTCATGGGGATCTGGCCGCTGCCCAACGCCAACTCCCTGGACGTCATCAAACTGGTGCGCAAGGAAATGGATGCCATCAAGCGCGAACTGCCGACCGGCCTCAAGGCAGACATCGCCTACGACGGCACCAGCTACATCTCGAACGCCATCGAGGAGGTGCTGAAGACCCTGGGCGACACGCTGCTGATCGTCATGGTGGTCATCTTCTTGTTCCTGGGCTCCTTCCGATCGGTCCTGATACCGATCGTGGCGATCCCCGTTTCGCTGATCGGCGGCGTCCTGCTGATGCAGGCTTTCGGGTTCACCGTGAACCTGCTCACCCTGCTGGCGATCGTGCTCTCGGTCGGTCTGGTGGTGGACGACGCCATCGTGGTGGTGGAGAACGTGGAGCGCCATATACGCGAGGGGAAAAGCCCCCTGGAGTCGGCGCTGCTGGGCGCGCGCGAGCTGGTAGGTCCCATTATCGCCATGACCATCACCCTGGCGGCGGTCTATCTCCCGATCGGCTTGCAGGGCGGGCTCACCGGGTCGCTCTTCCGCGAGTTCGCCTTTACCCTGGCCGGGGCGGTGACCATCTCCGGGATCGTGGCCCTTACCCTGTCGCCTGTAATGTCCGCCCATCTGCTCAAGCCGGGAGCCGGCGAGCGCGGGCTGGCCGGCCGCATTTCCCGCGACCTCGAAAGGCTGAAAAATCTTTACGGACGCCTGCTGGATATCACCCTGGCGGCGCGCCCCGCCGTCTACGCGGTCTGGCTGGTGATCTCGCTGCTCACCATTCCGATGTTCACCATGTCCGCCAAGGAACTGGCGCCCGTGGAGGACCAGGGGGTCATTTTCGGCATCCTGGACGCGGCCGCCAACTCCACCATCGACCAGAACAGCCGCTTCGCCACAGCGGTGAACCAGGTTTTCATGAGCGAGCCGGAAACCGAATTTACCTTTCAGCTCACCATGCCCAACTCTGGGTTCTCCGGCATGGTCACCAAACCGTGGAAGGAGCGCAAGCGCACCATTTTCCAGATCATGCCGGAAGTGCAGCAGAAGCTTCAGAAGCTCCCCGGCATCCGGATCTTCCCGGTGACGCCCCCTGCCCTCCCCGGCGGCGGCGATTTCCCGGTGGAGTTCATCCTGGCCTCGACCGCCGAGGCGAGCGAGATCCTGGAATTTGCCAACAAGCTGCAGATGAAGGCGGCGCAAAGCGGGATGTTCGCCTTCCCGCCCCTGATCGACGTGAAGATCGACCAGCCGCAGACCGAGTTCGTCATCGACCGCGACAAGGTAACCTCCCTGGGGCTCAACCTGAGTCAGATCTCCAGCGACCTGGGCGCCATGGTGGGGGGCGACTATGTGAACCGGTTCGACATCGCCGGGCGCAGCTACAAGGTCATCCCGCAGATCCAGCGCTCGGACCGCCTCAACCCCGGCCAGCTGGAGGAGGTCTACGTGAGCGGCCCCGGCGGCGGACTGGTGAAGCTCGGCACCGTTGCCACCCGGCGCGAGTCCGTGGTGCCGCGCTCACTAAACCGCTTCCAGCAGCTGAACGCGGTGAAGATCTCCGGCGTGGCGATCCGCCCGCTGGACGAGGCGCTGCGCTACCTGGAGGACGAGGCGACCAAGATTCTCCCCAAGGGATACGTCATCGACTACACCGGGGAGTCGCGCCAGCTGCGCACCGAGGGGAACAAGTTTCTTCCCGCCTTCGGTCTGGCCATCGTGCTGATTTTCCTGGTGCTGGCGGCCCAGTTCAACAGCTTCCGCGACCCCTTCGTCATTCTGGCGGGCTCCGTGCCGCTGGCCATGTTCGGCGCCCTCATCTTCACCTTCCTCAAGATGCCGGACCCCAACGTCCCCTTTTGGACCCACGGCTGGACCACCACCCTCAACATCTACTCGCAGGTGGGGCTCGTTACCCTGGTGGGGCTGGTCTCCAAGAACGGCATCCTGATCGTCGAGTTCTCCAACAAGCTGCAGATCCAGGGACACAGCAAGCTGGACGCGGTGCGCGAGGCATCCATGACCCGGCTGCGCCCGATCCTGATGGTCGCCGCCGCCACCATCGCCGGCCATTTCCCGCTGACCCTGGTAACCGGCGCCGGTGCCGCGGCCCGAAACTCTATCGGCCTCGTGCTGGTGGGCGGCATGTTCATCGGCACCCTGTTCACCCTCTTCGTGATCCCTTCCATCTACATGCTGATCGCCCGCGACCACACCAAGGACCGGGAGCGCGAGGCGGCGGCCACGACCACGCCAACTTCCCCGGAATCAGCCTAGACGTAGCAAAGCGGCCGCCATGTGCTCCGTGGTTGCGGGGATTGGGGGCGAATGATGATTCACCCCTACGGAAAAGGTTTGGGACGACTTAGGGATTTGTCCCCCCTGTGAAACAGGGGGGAAGCTGAACGAAGTGAAGCAGGGGGGTGTTTCTCGCAGGAGGAGGACCCCCCTGTCTCGCTGCGCGAGCCTTCCCCCCTACTTCGCAGGGGGGATACT
>TBL_comb47_HYPODRAFT_10001421_pt1 | contig 31208 bp, 23 predicted proteins | sample TroBogypolimnion_40_FD_10682 | JGI IMG/M metagenome (IMG submission 10682) | reverse complement strand
AAAAGGTATTTTTTAGTCCCGTCAACGCTTTCCTGCACCTTTGTCGATCCAATCAGTCCCAGTTCGTATTTACTGCTGAGCAGTTCACGGGCTTTCTTCGAAAGATTGGTCATTTCTTCGATCGAAGTAATGTCTTTCTGATACAGCCATTCGGCCATTTGCTTTCCGGCAAACCTGGGCAGACCATTGTCTACGGCCAGGGCAGTGAGTTCATTGAGCGTTTTTCCGAATAAGGACTCTTTCATTTTAATCTTCAAGTCATTGGAAACAGGTCATTAGTTATTTGTAAATGGTGAGTAACTCATTTTCAAATGACAAATGACTCTTTCCTGTATTTAAAAGTAAATTTCAGCAAGGATGTTTTCGAACGGAATGCCTTTTGAAATAAGCAGATCACGTACCTCGACAACCATCAAAGCCTTTCCGCAAAGATAATAGTTAATATTGGCCGGAAGATCATTTTTTTCTTCGAGGTATTTGGTAATCCTGCCAGGGAAAACATTGCACGATTGCTCCTGAGAACAGCAACGGATATATCGTTCGCCCATCGTTTCTTCAAGTTCATCTTCGAAATAAAAATGATTCAGATACCTGACACCATGAATCAGTGTTTTGTTATCCGAAAAGCCGGAGCGAAACATGCTATAAAATGGTGCAATACCGGTTCCGCCTGCAATCCAGCAAGATGGATCTTTTGCATCTTTAAAGCTGCCGTAGGGTTTTGATGCATATATTTTCATGCCGGGAATCATTCCGGCGAAACGGGGAGTTAAAATTCCGCCCTCCTTCACATTAAACAGCACCCTGATTTCATCCTCCCTGTTACCGCTGCAAATACTGTAAATGCGTGGTACCAGTTCAGGGTTATCGGTAATTTTAACCACTTGCCCGGGTTGGAAATCATGTTCCCGCTTCCATGAAATCAGGTAAACATTGGGGGATATTTCCTGATTTCCGGTAACCGTAACTTCTATTAATTGAAACGATGGATTGGTATATTCTTCTGCTTTCGACATTGATATTGTTTTGATATTGAACAACAAGTTCAGGCCTGATTGGTTTAAATTGCTGCCTGATGAAACAGTGATGATTGCTATAAACTCAAATCTTTAGACATTTAATTTAGTTCAGTTCTTTGTCGATTTGCAGGAGTAAACAATTTCATTTCATAGACACCCTAAAGCCATTTGTCCCTTTTGGGACAAAACAGAAACATTCAGCATATAAATTACCCCGTAATCACCTGTCGCGTACCTAAAGGCACGCCGGATTTCAACGTGTTTCTTTTCTATAAATATTTCGTACCTATAGGTACAGAAGCTTTCAAATTAATGATTTCGTGAGTAAACTACCCATCCAATCTATTATTAAGCACGAAGTTCAGTTGAATATTGATGCAATCATGCATTAAATTTAGGCTTTAATGTAAACATTTCATTCAATATAGAAGTATAAGTACTAATTATTCAACCTGAAATTAATAAACCTCTATTTTTGTGTTCTCTATGAAAAAACATCAGAAACATTATCAATGAAGACTTTAAACGAAAACGCCCAATCGGTTGGCACGATTTTACTGGAAATTGGAGCCCTTCTCATGAGTTCGGGTGCGAGTACAAACCGCACCCGGATCACAGTGGAACGGATTGCACGGGGTCTTGGTTATGGCATCGAACTACTGATTACACAACGTGCACTGATGCTAACAATTATAGAAAAAGATCAGCAGCATTTCTTCAGCAGGCTGAAGAGGATTTCACCACACGGGGCCAATTTCAGAATAGTCAGCGGCATCAGTCATTTAAGCTGGAATGTGATGGAGCAGGACTGGACGATCATTCAGATTTCGGAAGAAATTCAAAGACTGAAAGCGCTTCCGCATTACCCAAGACTGGCCGTTTTAGGAATGGTGGGGCTGGCCGGCGCAGGTTTCTGCAAGATATTCGGAGGCGGGTACATTGAGATGACCGTGGCTTTTGCAGCGACTGTGGGAGGATTATTTGTAAGGCAGGAAGCCACACGTTTAAAATTCAACCCATACCTGTGCATCTTTTTTGCAGCATTCGCGGCAACATTAATCGCCGGTATGGCCCAATACCTGAAGATCGGAGCCGAACCCGATAAAGCTTTGGCGACTTCGGTATTATTCCTGGTACCCGGAATACCTCTTATCAACTCGGTGACCGACCTGATGGACGGGAACATCCAAAACGGGATGGTTCGCGCCATGAACGGATTAATGATTGCCTTTTCGATTGCAATGGGATTACTGTCAGCAAAAATGATTTTAAATTTCTAAGATGATACTTCTCGAAATAATTACAAAAAGCATTTGGGCCGGTATTGCGGCCATAGGATTCGCTGTTCTTTTTAACGTTCCCCGCCGGGTGATCCTATCCATAGGTATGCTGGGTGCCGTTGGCGGCTTGATTAAATTTACACTTATGAATTTTGACATCGGAATTATTTTTGCTTCCTTTTTAGGGGCAACTGCAATTGGAATTATCAGCATTCAGATGGCACATTTTAGAAACAGTCCTCCGCTTGTTTTTTCCATCCCTTCGGTAATACCAATGGTTCCCGGCATGTTTGCCTACAAAATGATGCTCGGACTCATAGACCTGACAAGCATAGAGAATACCGACGATTACATTCAATCGCTCATTCACACGGTAAATAACGGGGCTAAAGCGATGTTTATCCTGATATCACTGGGCACGGGGGTAGCCATTCCAATGCTGCTTTCCCGAAAGGAATCGATCAAGAAATCGAAATTCAACAAGGATAAAACGATAACAGTTTAGGTTCAGAAAAGGAAATTGAACAGGAAAGGACATGGTCTGCCGGTAAGGCCCTTTTCGGGAAAGGATAAATAAAAAAAGAGCTGCCCCCATTTGGAACAGCTCTTTTTAAGTAAAATATGTAGTGTGGTTGTTTGTCAGATCCGGAATCCACTGATGGAATTCTTCCCTGCGAAGTAGAAATGATCTCATTGATTATTTCTTATTTCGTGATTGTGCCAACGCAACCATCTTCTTTGCATATTTTGCGATTTGCGCATCAGATTCGGATGCAGTAATCGTTTTAGCTGAATCCAGTGAATTTGTCTCGACAACGACATTTTCCTTAGGAAGTGCTTCTTTGCTTACATGCTTCTCGATTTCTGCATCAATTTCCCTGATTGTAAATGCTTCAGGAGAGTAGATAAGGGTCGTTTCATTCAGTCGAACTTCAGTGGTAAACATTTCATTTCCCACGGTAGAATTTTCAGTATTGACTGTTTTGGTGTTGTCTGCAATGGCATTGTTATTTAATAATCCTATAATTCCAAATGCAGAAAGTGCAATAAGTGTTCTTGTTTTTGTTTTCATCATATTCATCTTTTAATTAATAATTACCCGGTAATCATTACCGCTGTTTCTGTATCTTTTGTTTTCACTATTAAGACACATGAAAGTGAAAAAAGGTACACGTTTAACAGTTAAATAAAAGATAAACTTGTCTTAATAAAACCTTAACGGAATTAGAATTTTTGGCTGAATGTTAAGAATGGTGCGGGAAACATGGTTTTGATGTTGTCTGGTGACTCTTTAAACAGGCCAAAAACACATGAACCGCTACCCGACATAGAAGCATAGACAGCACCCATTTCATACAGCTGTTTCTTGACTGCTTCGATTTCAGGATATAACTGAAAGACAGACGGTTCAAATTGATTGTTCACTTTTTCTTTCCATTCCTGAACCGGAAGACGGAGCAACTCAGGCAGCGGAAATTCGGATTTATTTGGAGTCACCAACTGAAAAGCTTTGGCAGTTGAAACTTCGATGGGTGGCTTAACAAGTAATATGAACATATCGTTAAGCGAAAGCTCAATCGGGGTCATAATCTCGCCTCTTCCTGTGGCATAAACCGGTTTGTTCAGTATAAAAAAGGGACAATCGCTCCCTAAAACAACAGCATAGCTAAGTAATTGTGCTTTGGAAAGTCTCAGATTGTAAGTTTTATTCAGCATTTGAAGCATAAAAGCACCGTCGGACGAACCACCACCAAGGCCGGCTCCAAGGGGAATCTGCTTGTGCAAATGAATACTTAAGTTTGGCAAATCAAAGTCATTTTTCAGGATGCGGTAGGCTTTCATGACCAGATTGGATTCGGGTTCGCCTTCAATGTCGATCCCGCTTGTAGTAAAATGGATTTCACCGGATTCAACAAATTCGAGCATATCACTCCAGCCCACCGGAAAAAAGACGGTTTCGAGGTTGTGAAAACCATCAGACCGTTTTTCGGTGATAAGAAGACCAAGATTTATTTTGGCGTTTGGAAATGCAATCATAAAGCAAAAGTATAAAAATAGCTGATCTGTTTGGTTCATACCCGAAGCTGATTTCAACCTTATCTGATCATTTATACAATGTAATGTTATCATTAAGACTCACGAACTGTGATTTTTCGCATAAATTACTATCCCTGAAGATAGTTTTTTTGCGGCTCAAATTTTAATCTGTATTTTGCATGGTCAAAAAACTGAAAGATATGGTTCATTCCCAAAAGCAAAAAATCCGGACGGTGATCCTGGATTATGTAATCATGCTAATTGGTCTAAGCATTTATGCCTTGTCGTGGATATTGTTTTTAGTGCCTGCCCAGATTACGGGAGGCGGAATCAGTGGCTTATCGGCAGTAATATTTTATAGTACCAAGATTCCGATTGGATTGACTTTTTTTCTGATCAACGTGGTTTTGGTAGGCATTGCCATGAAAATACTTGGGGCAAGCTTTGGCATAAAGACGATCTTCAGCATGATTGTTCTTTCCCTTTTATTCTCAATTCCGCAAAGTTTATTTCCTGAAGCAATAATCAAAGACAACTTTCTTTCAGCAGTATTGGGAGGAATGTTTGGGGGGATCGGTATAGGTCTTGTATTTTCGAGGGGAGGCAGCACCGGAGGAACCGATATTATCGCCATGATCATAAACAAGTACCGCAACATCAGTCCGGGCCGGATCATCATGTATTGTGATGTCATCATTATCGGCTCATCGTTTTTCCTGTTGCATTCTATCGATAAGATGGTTTACGGATTTGTATCGATGGCTGTTGTTTCGTATACGCTTGATGCCTATTTAAGTGGTTCGAACGCATCGGCACAAATATTTATCTTCTCCCCCAAATACGAAGAGATTGCAGATTTCATCAACAATGAATCCTTGCGGGGGGTAACTGTTTTGGATGGTAAGGGCTGGTATACGCAGGAAAATGTGAAGGTTTTACTGACAATCGTCCGGAAGAAGGAGACCAGCATTATCTTCAGAAAGGTGAAGGAAATTGATCCTGATGCATTTATATCTATGGCAAGTGTAATGGGTGTTTACGGGCAGGGATTTGATAAAATAAAAGGTTGATCGGTTTGTTTTTGGTTCTTTAACTATTTTTAAATGATCTTAATTACTAGACTAAGGATTAAATTACCAATCAATTACATCAGAAAATAATTAATTCTATCGTACCTTAAATACCCTTTTAGACAAAGACAGTTAAGGAATCCCTGCTATTTTTATTACATTTGGAAAGAACATAGATTACAGCCATGAAATTACTTTCCTATCATAAATAAGTATTGCACTGGTTGTATTATGAACTGAATTTAGTCATCACCTCCGGAAATTTTGTGTGAACGATTCGGATGGTTAAATCCCTAAGATGAAAAATAATATAAACATTAAAAGTTTTTATCAAAAATACAGGCGCCTCTCTAATACCATTATCGGGTTAGTCATCTTTATCTTCCTGTTACAAGTTGCCTATTTCATTTACGATCATTACGACACTATCCGGATTGAACGTGAACTGGCCAAACAGGGAGAAGTTGTAGTACCCGAACCGGTTATGCTTTTTAACCTGCCAGTTGATTCGTTTACCGTTGTTCCAGGGCAGGTCAGGTCGGGTCAGAATCTCTCAGACATACTGGCTAGCAAGGGAGTATCGATGACCAGAGTTGATGAGATTTCAAGAAAATCAGTACTGACATTTGACGTGCGGAAGATGAAAGTAAACAATAACTTTTATTTCTTCATGAATAAAAAGGATATCTCTAAAATTGAATATTTCATCTATGAAATTAGTCCGGTAGATTATGTGGTTTACGATTTAAAGGATAGCCTGCAGATAAAACGGGAAAAGAAACCAATCATTACGCAGATTAAAACGGCTAGTGGAGTAATTAATTCTTCTCTTTGGAACACGATGAAGGAGCAGGCACTTGATCCAATGCTTGCCATGGACCTATCTGATATTTATGCATGGAGTATCGACTTCTATGGTCTTAAAAAGGGAGATAAGTTTCGGGTAGTGTATGAGGAGAATTTCGTTTTCGGTAAATCAATAGGAATAGGCCGCATCTTCGCCGCCCAGTTTACACATGCCAATGAAGACTTTTATTCATTCCGCTATACACAGGACAATGAGGAAAGTTACTTTAATAGTTTGGGGAAGAGTTTGAAAACGGCCTTTTTGAAGGCACCATTAAAATTCAGCCGAATCAGCTCCGTATTTTCTTTGAGCAGGTTTCATCCTGTTTTGAAAATTTATCGTCCGCATTATGGAGTTGATTATGCCGCACCTACCGGTACACCTGTACTTGCAATCGGGGATGGAGTAATTATTGATAAAGGTTATCAACCAACTGGCGGTGGAAACTACCTGAAAATAAGGCATACTAATTCATCCTATGTAACCAGTTATATGCATTTAAGTAAGTTTGCAGCCGGAATTGCAACGGGTGTCAGGGTAAAACAATCAGAGTTGATCGGTTATGTTGGAATGACCGGACTTGCATCCGGCCCGCACCTTGATTTCAGGGTTTTTCTGAATGGGACACCAATAGATCCATTAAAAATGAAAGCACCCCAGGCAACTTCAATTCCGGAAAAAGACATGAAGAAGTTTACAGTCTACCGCGACTCATTAATGACTAAACTAACGGCAATAAAGGATTTCTGACACAATAAGGAAAAGTTATTAGAAAAAAGGAAAGAGGAATAAGGAATTAGGAAAAGGGCATTACGACTCACTTTTTTCCTAATTCATTATTCCTCTTTCCTTTTTCCCTTTTTTCAAATGACCAATGACTTATTTCCGAATCTTATAAACCAGGTCCCACAACACGATCCCAGCACTTACTGAAATATTGAACGAATGTTTGGTTCCATATTGCGGAATTTCAATAGCTCCATCACAAAGATCAACCACCGACTGCTGTACTCCTTTAACTTCATTCCCAAATACAAGCGCAAGTTTCTGGTCTTTTTCAGGAGTAAAGTCGGGAAGCATGATGCTGTTCACAACCTGCTCAACTGCAAACACCTTGTATCCCTCTTCTTTCAGCTTGGCAACTGCTACTTCAGTCTCATCAAAATATGCCCAGGGAACTGATTTTTCGGCATCAAGGGCAGTCTTATGAATATCCTTGTTGGGAGGAGTAGCAGTAATTCCACACAGGATGACCTTTTCAATCAGTAAGGCGTCGGAAGTCCGAAACACAGACCCTATGTTATTGCAACTCCTGATGTTGTCCAGAATTACAGTAATATGAGTCTTTTCTATTTCTTTATATTCGTCAACCGACAAGCGGTCGAGTTCGTTATTCTTTAATTTACGCATAAAATTTAAGTTTGGAGAACAAGCGTTGTTTGATTAATTTACCAATTAACACTTTTCCTCCGTATTGGCATCGACATACAGCGGGCACCTCCACCACCCCTTGCAAGCTCTGATCCGGGAATTGTTATCACACATTTCCCTTCGGGTATCTCACAAAGACCGTCCAGTAAGTCCTTAGACTGAATAATTTGAAAATTATTACGGCTGAGTTCCTCGATCGTATGAACATTGCGTTCATAACCAATCACTTTTCCTGGAGCAAATGCAAGGAAATTGGCACCACTGTGCCATTGTTCCCGTTCCTGTGTCCAACGGTCAATACCTCCCCCGCACTTAATAGGCATCATATCAATACCAAGGCTTTTCAATGCTTTTGGTAGGTTTTTACGTTCCTGGATATCAATAACCTTCCCGTTTTCTACACGGATATGGATGGTATGAAAGCGGTTCGTTCCCATAATCAAGGGCTCATAAACCATGCAGGCATCCACATCCAGGAACGTAAAGACCATATCGAGATGAATGAATGATTCCGGAGTATCAGGCAGTTCCTGAATCAGGATATGGTGCACACCTTCTTTTTTTAATTTGATATTTCCGAGAATAAAGTCAATGCCTTGTGTGCTTGTACGAATTCCGGTACCAATGACCAAAACATCGTCTCGACCCACCTGGAAATCGCCTCCTTCAATTGAGATTCCAGGAAAGTTCTTAATGTTATCCGGAGTATTTGGATTAACAGTCGAGGTTTCGAGCAAGGGATGATTGTTAAAAATGGCATTCATGATCACAGCCTCCCGATCGCGGACCTTACTGGCCATTTTGCCAATTAACACTTCATTTCCTACAGACATTGAAGCATCGCGGGTAAAAAGAAAGTTATGCAGCGGGCGAAGGCTGAAACGCTCCTGACTCAGAAAACGTGTCAGGTTATTGCGTTCAAGAAAAACTCCCTGTATGAGTTGTCTGGAAAGCTCAACTGCATTCTGTTCCATCAGGACAGGGAAAACATCCATAGCTCCTTCATTGATGCAGATTTCCTTCAGCAGGAAAGATTTAACATCGTCAATCTTTAATATATCAGTGAGCAGATCCCTGACTTCATAGGTACGTGTGACTTTATTCAAAACCTGTTTAAATACTGAATACTCACTACTGGCAACCGACAGGTTCAGAATGTCGCTATAGAGGGCTCTTTCTGCATTTTCAGGAGTCATTTCCTCAACTTCCTGGCCCGGCGTATGAATTATTACTCCTTCCAGTTGACCAAACTCTGAACAAACATCAATTTTGATTTTTTGATTTGACTGCATAAGTTTTATTTTATATCATCAAAGATACAAACATTGAAGCGAAGGATACCGTAAACTACTTTCAAACGTTTCAGTTTTATAACATATGGCTATATTTGCAAGGAATAAATAAATTATGAAACGGCTTTTCATATTCATACTGGGATGCATTTCGTTTTCCTTTGTTGCACAGGCACAAAACGTTCCACACTCACAACTTGTTCGTGTGATCGTAATTGATAACGATACCCTGCCGCACGTTGATCTGCCAACAGTTGATATTTATGGTATAAACAGATTTAATCATGGCAGCGGTGATCAGCAATTTTGGAGAATGGTGATGCGGGTAAAAAAGGTATTGCCCTATGCCAAAGAGGCTGCAGTTTTACTAAAAAAATATGAAATGGAGGTCCCTCCTGATGCCAGGGGCAAAGACAGGCGTGTATATGTTCGCCGGGCAGAAGCAGAATTAATGAAGAAATATGGTCCAACCCTTCGGGAAATGTCGGTTAACGATGGTCGGGTATTAATTAAACTAATAGATCGTGAAACACAGCAAGTATCCTATGATCTGATCCATGATTTAAAAGGTGGTGTAGCTGCTGTTTTCTGGCAAGGAATTGCCAGAATTTTTGGTAACAACCTTAAAGCCAGTTATGATCCGTTAGGAGAAGACCGACAGATCGAGCAAATCATTCATTATATTGAGATGGGCTACATTTAAAATATAAGGAAAAAGAAAAGAGGAAAAAGAAATAGAGCCACAATTTTTTCCTCTTTTCATTTTCCTCTTTTCAAATGACTAATGACTTTGCACTTGTACTTTGTATTATTTGCCTTTCCCCTTCACACACTCCATCACCGTATAAATTAATATCTTAAAGTCAAGATACAGTGAGATATTCTTCAGGTAAACCATGTCATATTGTAATCGTTCGACCATCTGGTCAATATCGGAGGCATATCCATACTTCACTTGCCCCCAGGAAGTTATACCTGGTCTTACTTTTTGAAGATGGGTTACATAAGGGGCAATGATTGAAATCCGTTCAATGTAGTATTTACGTTCAGGTCGCGGGCCTACCAGCGACATTTCGCCCAGAATGACATTAACAAATTGTGGAATCTCATCTAAATGAGTCTTACGCATAAACTGGCCAATCCTGGTAATCCTGCAATCATCCGAACTTGAAAGAAGTGGGCCGTTCGTTTCAGCATCCTTTTGCATCGTACGCAATTTGTAGATTTTAAACGGGTGACCAAATTTACCAATACGCTCCTGTTTATAAAAAATCGGTCCTTTCGAACTTAGTTTGATAATGATGGCCAGGGCAATGAAAATCGGAAAGAAAATTATCAATGCAAGTATCGAGATTCCCACATCCAGCAATCGTTTGATGTTTGCCTGCCAAACCGGCATGAGTCCATTCGAAATTTTGAGCAACGGACTTCCGAATATTATACTTGATTTTGCCGAATTGGAAAGAATATCAAACAGATCGGGGATTCCCCAAACAATATGTGCACGGTTTTCGAGTACGGTGAGTATTTGACTCAATAAATTGTGTTCTGATGATTCGATAGCAATGATAATTTCCTCAACTTTATAATCGTTGACCACTTTCTGCAGATTTTTGTATGAACCCAGATTGGGAGCATATTTCTCCAGGGGATAGGAATCACTTTCTTCAACCGTAAGGAAACCGATAATTTTATTTCCTGCAGGCCTTGTTTGCGCCATCATATCTTTATACAGACGGACAGCCTTTTCATTGCCGCCAATCACAATGGTATTAAATCCGATGATTCGGTTGTGAATCTTATGAATGGTGCGGGTAGTAATTATCAATCGGAACAAATAGGTAAATCCAAATTGAAGAAGAAGCAATGTAAAGAACAGGTCATAGTACTTTTTATAATCGCTGATCCAATCGTTCAGTAAAAGGAGGAAAAAGATAATGGTTACCCCTACAATGGATGTCATTAAAGTTTTACCAAGCTCAAGCAACCTTGACTTGCGATATATATTTGAATATTGGCCGCTGATGTAATAGATTATAATCCAGAAGGCGGGAATAAAAAACAATGCCAGGTAGAATTTGCTGTCAAAGGTAATAGGAATTTTATAGCCAAACTTTAAGGGCTCTATGTAGATTTTCCGGTAAGAATAAAAGAGTGTCCAGCTAATGATGGCGGCAATAATATCGAGAACCAGATACCTTAATACTTGTAGATTTTTATGCATAAAAACGGTTTGGTTAGTAATACATACGTATTTACCAACGTTTCAATTCAGAAAATATTGTGACAAAAGTAGACTTTTCACATTAAAAAACTATTCCATTAAAACGTAAATGTTCTCTGATGTCATGTACTATCTGAACACCATTAAGGAGATTATCGAATGAGTTTGCTTTTTTGTCCTGACTATGAATATGCAGGACGAAATTACTTATTGCCGTATATTCCTGATTGAAATAAGGATATGAGAGATACAATGGTGATTGAAATTCAAAATTGAGGTTGCCATTTTGATCAATGATTTCACAGTGCCCATTTATTTTTTCCTGTGAAAGCGTCAGATTAATCACACAACCATTATTATATTCAACCCTAAGGTTTAAGATTAGTTTCTTGCCGGTTGTGTTTAATCCAAATACGTCAATATTTTTATAGTTGCTTTGGACTACCCGGTTTAGTGCGGTTACCAAAAGCAACAACTCATGTGAAGGTTTGATAACTTCACCTTCGAAACAAGTTCGAATATTTATCAATAATGGTTTTTCATATTTATTGATAAAAGGATCAAGATAAGGGATGTAATTAAATGGATTATAAATAGATGTGACTATTCCTGCTTCCTTTTCAAGATCAATCAGTTCCTTTATTTCACTGATATGAAAATTCGGCATAGTTTTCAGATAAACATGTTTGCTTTTTCTCAAAATTAATCGGACCAGATCATTACTGATGCTTTTATCGCTCAAAATAAGTACGGCATCTGAAATGTCCATTAAACCCGTCGGACTCGACAAACCGACAAAACCATCAGGAATAACCGCATTTCCTGAAAAATAAACGCCTGCTACCTCAACTTCAGGCATCTTTTTTAGCTGATGCAGAAGTTCGGTATTGGTTGTCAGATCGCCAAAAATCCCAAGTTTAATCATTCATGCAAAATAAGAATAAATTAAAAATCAGTCTTAATTGTTGGTAGAAATACTTTTCAACGTCGATTGTTAATATTGTTTGATTTAAGGGATCATTTCGAACCAATATTTGGTTAAATTTGGAAAAAGGATTTTTTATGGAGTTTCAGGATACAATGCGTCTTCAGGGGTTAAGAAAAAGATTGGTCGAAGGGTTACGTATCAAAGGAATTAAAGACGATAAAGTTCTTGCAGCCATCGGACAGGTGCCACGTCATCTGTTTATGGATCATAGTTTTATTCAGTTTGCTTACAAAGACCAGGCCTTTCCCATTGGTTCAGGACAAACAATAAGCCAGCCTTTCACTGTGGCTATTCAAACTATGCTCTTACAGGTGGAACGGTATGATAAAGTTCTAGAAATAGGAACCGGTTCCGGATATCAGGCCGCTGTGCTGATCGAAATGGGAGCAACAGTCTATACCATTGAAAGACAGCGGGAATTGTATCTTAAATCCCAATCTCTTCTTCCTCAAATCGGGTATAATCCCAAGTTCTTTTTTGGCGATGGATACAAAGGATTACCTACCTATGGCCCGTTTGATAAAATCATTATTACCGCCGGAGCACCTGTTATACCTGAAGACCTGCTTGCACAGCTTAAAGTTGGCGGACGCATGGTGATCCCAATGGGCCCGCGCGAAAAACAAACTATGTATGTACTGGTGAAAACCAGCGATACCGAATATTATAAGGAGGGGCATGGAACATTTGTATTTGTTCCAATGTTAAAAGGAACCGACAAATAGTATAATATATACAAGTTTAGGTACTCAATCCATCATTCCTAAGGTAAATTGTCAATCGGCAAATAGTAGTTTAATGTTTTAGAAACTATACAATCAAAAGACTAACAAATGTTCCAGATCAAGAAATTCACCTTCAATCCCGTTCAGGAGAACACTTTTATTTTATATGATGATACCAAAGAATGCGTAATTATCGATGCAGGTTGCTTTTTCAATTATGAGCGAGAGGAACTCGACAGGTTCATTTCTGAAAATCATTTAAAACCTGTCCGGCTGATCAATACGCATTGCCATTTCGACCACATTATGGGAGTGACTCATTGTAGAACCAAATATCATCTTAAGTTTGAAATTCATCCTGATGAAGTCTCTTTGGTTAAACTGGCTTCTGAACATGGCGACAGATTTGGCATCCCGATGGAACCAGTAGATGCCCCTGACGCTTTCTTCCAGGAAGGCGATCAGATCACTTTCGGAAATTCATATTTAAATGTCATCGCTGCACAGGGACATTCTCCCGGCGGAGTGGTATTCTATAATCCTGAACAAAAGGTACTGATTGCGGGTGACGTTCTCTTTTATGGTAGCATCGGACGCACTGACCTTCCCGGAGGAGACTTTCTACAATTAACGGGTAACATTATAACCAAACTCCTCACTTTACCTGAAGAAACAGTTGTCTATTGTGGCCATGGCCCGGAAACAACAATTGGATTTGAAAAGAAAAGCAATCCATTCCTGACCTGATCGAACCATTTAAATCCAATGGTCACCGGATGGTTTCTCAAAAAACATTCAATTTAGAATATTCAAAAAAACACGATAAAATTCAATCCAATGAAGACCATCACAGATGAGTTCATGAAGAATATGCTTTCAACCATCAAAGATTACACGCTGGTTTTATTAAAAACAGGGCCAGTCACCGATCATCCCGAGCGTCAATCCATCATTTGGGAGCATGGCCGACGTAATTTTGCCTTAAGGGAAGAAGGATTACTTTCCATCGTTTGTCCTGTTTCTGAGGAGAATAATATAAAGGGCATATATATTTTCAATGCAGACAAGGAACAAACAAAGGAAATTATGCAACAAGATCCTTGCGTGATGGCTGGAATCTTTGTGGTCGAGATTATTGGTATAAGAAGTTTCCCGGGAGACCGTTTGAGCCAATAAATAAGTATAATTATTCATCTTCTTACACCTTGTAAATGACTGATTTAGAATCTAAAATCATTATTGCATGTTGGCAACCATTGTTTGATCTGTAAAACAAACAAATATCATTTTCACTCAATCACAAACTTCCTAAGTTTGCATGCTCAAAATAGTAATAACACAATTTATAAATATATGGCAAGCGATAAATTTGTAATGCGCCACATTGGTCCACGCGATCAGGAAATTCAGGAAATGCTGGAAACCATTGGTGTTTCTTCACTGGATGAATTAATGAACGAGACTGTTCCTGAAAACATCCGTTTGAAAAAACCACTCAATCTGGAAGACGGACTAACGGAACGTCAGTATTTCCGTAAAATTCTTGCACTGGCCTCAAAAAATAAGGTATACAACACCTACATTGGGATGGGTTATTACGATACAATTACCCCGGCAGTTATCCTTCGAAACGTGCTTGAGAATCCGGTCTGGTATACCAGCTACACCCCTTATCAGGCAGAGATTTCGCAAGGCAGATTGGAAGCACTGCTTAACTTCCAGACTATGGTATGCGATCTGACCGGAATGGAACTTGCCAACGCAGGTCTGCTCGACGAAGCTACAGCTGCAGCCGAAGCCATGATCATGATGCATAATTCTCGTTCACGTGGCAAGGCAAAAGCGGATGCCAATGTTGTTTGGGTCGATGAGAAGATCTGGCCTCAAACGCTTGACGTGCTGATTACAAGGGCCAACCCACTGGGTATAGAATTAAAGGTAGCCAATTGGAAAAACTTCGATCTCGATGAGAATACCTTTGGGGCAATCGTTCAATATCCCAATTCAGACGGACAAATCGTCGATTATTCTTCACTGGTAAAAATAGCCCACGAAAAAGAAATACTGGTTTCTGTAGCTGCTGACCTGCTCAGTTTGTCAATCCTCACTCCTCCGGGAGAATGGGATGCAGATATTGTTTTCGGAAGTGCCCAGCGTTTTGGGGTACCTATGGGTTACGGTGGTCCGCATGCTGCTTTCTTCGCTACCAAGGACGGATACAAAAGAACTATGCCTGGCCGGATTATTGGCGTCAGTAAGGATGTTTTTGGCAAGAGGGCTCTTAGGATGGCTCTCCAAACACGTGAGCAGCATATTAAGCGCGAAAAAGCGACTTCAAATATTTGTACTTCCCAGGCACTGTTGTCAAACATGGCTGGATTCTATGCCGTCTATCATGGACCTGAAGGCATTACTCAAATTGCTACACGCATTCACAGTATCGCCACCCTGCTCGAAAAAGAAATCTCGGCATTGGGCTACACCCAATTGAACAACACTTATTTTGATACCATTCGTTTTGAACTGCCACGCCACGTGAAACGTGAAGATATCGAATGGTTATCACTCGAACTGGAAATGAACTTCCGCTACTTCCCCAACGGTGAAGTGGGCCTGAGCATCGATGAAACAACCAACCTGGATGATATCAACTGGATCATTGAAGTATTCGCTAAAGCAGCCAATAAACCACACGGAACAATCACTGAATATCCTGCATCATCTATTATACAGGCTGAATTTCTGAGAACTTCGCCGTTTATGCTGCAGGAAGTGTTTAATAAATACCGCTCTGAAACCGAAATGGTTCGCTATATCAAGAAGCTGGAACATAAGGATATTTCGCTGACCCATTCCATGATTCCACTTGGATCATGTACGATGAAACTTAATGCCGCCACTGAAATGCTGCCGTTAAGCTGGATTGAATTTGGTGGTATTCACCCGTTTGTGCCAAAGAATCAGGCTCGCGGATACCAGGAAATGATGGAAGAACTAAGGCGCGACCTTGCTGAAATAACCGGTTTTGCCGATGTAAGCCTGCAACCCAATTCAGGTGCAGCAGGTGAATATGCCGGTTTGATGGTCATTCGTCAATACCACATCAGCCGTGGCGATGTACACAGAAATGTTGTACTTATTCCATCATCTGCTCACGGCACCAACCCTGCCAGTGCAGTAATGGCCGGCATGAAGGTAGTTGTCACTCCCTGCGACGAACGTGGAAACATTGACGTGGAAGCCCTGCGCCAGAAAGCCGAAGAATTCAAGGATACACTTTCATGTTTTATGGTGACCTACCCATCGACCCATGGGGTTTATGAATCCTCGATCACCCAATTGTGCGAGATTATCCATGCTCATGGCGGACAGGTTTATATGGATGGAGCCAACATGAATGCCCAGGTTGGACTGACCAATCCGAGCCGTATCGGAGCCGATGTTTGCCACCTTAACCTGCACAAGACCTTTGCCATTCCTCATGGGGGTGGTGGACCAGGAGTAGGTCCTATTTGCGTTGCACCACATTTGGTTGAATTCCTACCTTCACATCCGGTCATGAACAACGGACATGTGGGGATAACAGCAGTATCTGCGGGTCCGTGGGGTAGTGCTTCAGTGCTGCCAATTACATATGGATACATCAAAATGCTTGGAGCCGATGGACTGAAACGAGCCTCCGAAATCGCCATTCTGAATGCCAACTACATCGCCCATGCGCTTAAAGATAACTACGGAGTGTTATATACTGGTGAATTTGGACGTTGCGCCCATGAAATGATTCTCGAATGCCGCCATCTGAAAGCTGCCTCAGGAATCTCGGAAACCGACATCTCCAAACGACTCATGGATTATGGCTTCCACGCCCCTACCCTTTCGTTTCCCGTTCACGGTACACTGATGGTTGAACCCACCGAGAGTGAATCGAAGCAGGAACTGGACCGTTTTATCGAAGTCATGAACAGCATCTACAATGAAATACAGGCTGTCGCTTCAGGTGAAATGGATAAGGATGATAACCCATTGAAAAATGCACCTCACACCTCGGATGTGGTAACTGCAGACGACTGGAACCATTCGTACAGCCGCCAGACCGCAGTATTCCCGCTCACCTGGCTAAAGGAAAACAAATACTGGCCACCTGTAGCCCGCGTCGATGATGCCTATGGTGACCGCAATCTGGTCTGCACCTGCGAACCAATGGAGAGCTATAAATAGTTATAAATAAGAAAAGAATATTTTGTGATAATTAATCCTGACAGGTTGAAGAAACTTGTCAGGATTTTTTATTCCTAACTCCTATCTCAGCGAATCTGTTGGCAACAAACAATAAACTCCCCGGCCTCCTCTTACTAACGGATAAGGAACGGTTGTCACCTTGTGTATACCTTGTGTATACATTAAGTATACCTTGTGTGTACCTTGTGTGTTCAGGAACACATAGGCTATACCTATGCTAATCTTATTGTATACTTACTGTATACTCAAACAGGCACTCGAGTACAGCCCCGATATCAGGCAAAACGGGTTATGCACTTTACAGGGGAAAAGCTTTATGGGCGGGTGATTAAATTCAGTGAATAAAAGGGTCGTTGAGTGCCAGATAGCGAATTTCTCTTCGGAAGTCTTTTGATGAGGACGACTGGGGCAAAGTGATTGTATATTTCCAGACAGTGATTGTTTGGAAAAGAATCTGACCTGAATTGGTTCCAAAAGCAAATAAACGAACTGTGGCTGATCACAAAAAAAGCGCAGAACTCTCATCCTGCGCTTTTCCTTATTTCTTTTTCCTTTTTCCCGGCTTTCCTAAATGACCACGTTCACGATTTTATTCGGGACAACAATTACCTTTTTCGGGGTTTTGCCTTCGAGCCATTTGAGTGAGGTTTCGTGCGCAAGTATGGCCTGTTCAATTTCGGCTAACGGAGCGCTAACGGGCATTTCAAGCTTGAAGCGTACTTTTCCGTTGAATGAAACCGGGTATTCGAATACCTCTTCCGTCAGTATGGCGGGATCAACTTCGGGCCAGGGTGAATAGGCCAGGGTTTCGTTATTTCCATAGAGCTGCCATAATTCTTCGGCAAGATGTGGTGCATAGGGTGCCAATAATTTCGCAAATATTTCAGCGGTCTGTTTGCTTACCTTCCCCTTCTTCATGACCAGGTTATTGAATACCATCAAGGCAGAGATTCCGGTATTGAATTTCATATTCTCAATATCGAAAGCAACCTTCTTTATGGTCTGGTGAAGCAGTTTCAGGGTTTCTTTGTCATCAGCTTCCTCAACGATATTTTCAGGAGTTCCGAAGAAACGGGCCACACGGTTCAGGAAGCCAAATACTCCCTTTACCCCGTTTTCGGCCCAGGGCTTGGTATCGTCGAGCGGACCCATGAACATTTCGTATAAACGAAGGGCATCGGCACCAAACTTATTCACCACATCGTCGGGATTCACAACATTCTTCAGCGATTTTGACATCTTTGCCACAATCTGATGCAGTTCTTCACCGGTTTCGGTATGAAAATATTTACCTTCCTTTTCTTCCACTAAATCGCTTGCCACCTTTGCTCCCGTGGCAGTTTCATAGGCAAAAGCAAGAATCATTCCCTGGTTAAAGAGTTTCTGAAAGGGTTCTGGGGTTGAAACGATGCCCAAATCGAATAGCACCTTGTGCCAGAAACGCGAATAAAGTAAATGCAATACAGCATGTTCGGCACCGCCGACATATAAATCTACCGGCATCCAGTAGTTTTCCAGCTTGGGGTCGAAGATGGATTGATCATTGTGCGGATCAATATAACGCAGGTAGTACCAGCACGATCCGGCCCATTGAGGCATGGTATTGGTTTCTCGGCGGCCTTTACGGCCATTCTTGTCAACTACGTAGAGCCAATCGGTAGCGTTGGCCAAAGGGGATTCGCCCCCTTCGCCTGGTTCGTATTTCTCCATGGCTGGAAGCTCAACCGGAAGGTCATCTTCAACAAGGGTTACTTCACCATCTTCCCAGTGAATTACAGGGAATGGCTCACCCCAATAGCGCTGACGGCTAAACAGCCAATCGCGAAGCCTGAAGTTGATGGTGGCTTTACCTATATTGTTTTCGCCCAACCAGGCCACTACTTTTTCGATGCCCTGCTTTTTGCCAAGGCCATTCAGATCAAGACCAATGGCAGGGTTGACCGAATTGATGTATTCACCATCTTCGGTCCAGCAAGCTTCTCCTGCCAATACTTTAGCACGGGTTTCCGCATCGGCGCCCTTTGGATCGAGGATGCAGACATTCGGAATGTTGAACTTTTGGGCGAACTCGAAGTCACGGTTATCGTGTGCCGGAACTGCCATGATGGCTCCGGTTCCATATCCCATTAATACATAGTCAGCCACCCAGATTGGAATAGGCAAACCGGTAATCGGATTGATGGCATTTCGTCCGGTGAAAACGCCCGTTTTATCCTTGGCCAGTTCAGTACGGTCAAGATCAGACTTCAGCGAGGCTGCCTGTATGTATTGATTGAATTTGTCCTTATTTTCAGGAGTCACCAGAGTATCCAGTATGGGGTGTTCGGGAGAAACGACCATGTAGGTAGCCCCAAACAGCGTATCGGGGCGAGTGGTATACACACGAAGTTTTTCGGTCATGCCTTCAATGGCAAAATCAACTTCAGCACCGGTTGACTTGCCAATCCAGTTCTTCTGCATGTCCTTAACCCCTTCAGGCCAGTCCAGATCATCCAATCCCTGCAACAAGCGTTCGGCGTAATGAGGAATACGGAGCAACCATTGTTTCAAGTTTTTGCGGGTGACCTGGTTACCGCATTTTTCGTGCGAACCATCGGTAAGCACCTCTTCGTTGGCACATACCGTCTTACAGGACTGACACCACCATACCTGGGCGTTGTCATAATAAGCCAGGCGCTTTTTGCCTATGTATTCATTGACTGCAGCGGCTCCCTGGGACTGAACATCGGCAGGAATAGGCAGTTCACTGATTGGCCGTCCTTTTCCGGCTTCAGCGTCAAACCAGGTATTGTACAGTTTGGTAAAGATCCATTGGGTCCAGCGGAAATATTTCGGATCGGTCGTATTGATTTCACGATCCCAGTCGTAGCTCAATCCAAGAGATTTGATCTGACGGCGGAAATTATCACAGTTTTTATTGGTTGTAACTGCAGGGTGTGTTCCTGTTTGGATGGCATACTGTTCGGCAGGCAGACCGAAGGCGTCCCAACCCATAGGGTGCAATACGTTAAAGCCCTTCATGCGTTTGTAACGGCAGATGATGTCAGTTGCGGTGTAACCTTCGGGATGCCCCACATGCAAACCCGCTCCCGAAGGATAGGGAAACATATCCAGGACGTAATATTTTGGTTTCGAGAAGTCGTTAGTGGTTTTAAACGTCTGATGTTCTTCCCAGTATTTTTGCCATTTGGGCTCAATTTCGGAGAAATTGTATTCCATTTTTATGTGTGTGATAAAGGTTTCTGATTATTTGCAGCAAAGATAGAAAGAAAGTTGCAAGAACGAAGACTGGTGAATTGGATTTATGATTGTTTGCCCGGCCGAATCATTCATGGCAGTTATTCCGTAATTAAGATTGTCAATCTTATTGTTACACAACTAATTACAACATAATATGTAGTGTTAAAAAATCTTAATATCTGAACTTTCATTCCAACATGACGTTTAATTCAGACACATTTAAAAACAAAAACTATGAAGTACGTTGTATTGGGCTCGCTTGGAAATATCAGCAAGCCACTAGCAGAAAAATTAATTGCTGCCAGACACGATGTAACCATTGTAAGCAGCAATAAGGAGAAAACTGAACATATCCTGTTAATGGGCGCAAAAGCTGCCATCGGATCAGTTGAAGATGTCGATTTCCTGACCAGGACTTTTAAAGGGGCAGACGCCGTTTACACCATGATCCCACCTAATTTTGGCACTGGCAACTGGAAGCAGTACATTGCCCGGATTGGCGAGAATATTGCTTCTGCCATTAAAGCTTCAGGAGTAAAAAATGTGGTTAACTTAAGTAGTATGGGCGCTCACATGAAAGAGGGCTGCGGACCAGTGAGCGGTTTGTTCTATGTCGAAAAGTCATTAAATGACTTAGCCGGGGTCAATGTAAAACATCTGCGTCCCGGGTATTTCTACACCAACTTCCTCAACAGCATTGGCATGATTCATAACCAGGGGATTATGGGTGGAAACTATGGTGAAAATTCAACAATGGTTATATCCCATCCGAATGATATTGCTGAAGTCGCAGCCAAAGAATTGCTCGATCTTTCATTCAGGGGGAAAAGCGTTCGCTACTTAGCCAGCGACGAGAAAACCACCGATCAGGTAGCCTTGATATTTGGAAAAGCAATTGGGAAACCTGAACTTAAATGGGTTAACTTTAGTGATAAGGACACCCTGTCAGGAATGATACAGATGGGTTTATCCGAAGAGGTGGCCAGAAATTACACCGAAATGGGCAGCGCTATGCGCAGCGGTGAAATGGCATCTGATTACAACAGAAACCGTCCGTCAGTATTTGGCAAAACCAAGCTGGAAACCTGGGCTCCTGTTTTTGCTACAGTTTATCGCCAGCCACAAACTACAAGAACTGTTCATTAATCTTGAAATTCCATTCAGTATCAAACTTAAAATCAATAGTCAGCAGGTGAATCAAAGACACCTGCTGACTATTTTTTGTTGACAGTAAAATGGGTTGTTCCATAACAGATTTTTCCCTTTTTTGTGATGCCTTCCATATATACTACATAATCAGCCGGTATATCTGAGGTAAAGAAGTTAATGCTCGACTTCCCGTTTTCAAAGTTCACATCAGGGTTCCAGTACAAGGTAGGCCTGAAATCAGGCTTCGGTGAATTAATGTTTTCAGGTGTATATTTGGGGGAATAGAATAGAGCAGGTCTGTGGAACCCTCCAAACTTTGGCAAAATTCTCCCTTTTACATACTCATCATCTATTTCATATCGATGATTTATTGGTTTTCGGTAAATGGCAATTATTAATGCACCAGATCTAATATCATATGCTTTGTCTATCGTTTCAACATCATTCATATGGATGGTTCTAAAATCCCTTAAATCACAAGGTACTCCATCAATCAAAAGACCCACTGATTTTCCTTCTATCTGGATATAATCCCCATAATCTTGGGATGCTGGCAATGTGTCCATTAAATAACGGATTACACTCCCAAAACGATAATCTCTTTTTGTCAACTTGAACGTTTTATCTGCCCAGGCATAAGTACCGAAACTGCGGGAAAATGCCTTAGTCTTTTTCTCAACAACATCCACACCACTCAATAAAATAGTCCCTTTTTCAGGATTGAACTCCAGTTCTTTCTTTTGACGTATAGAATTATCATGGTTAAAATCCGGGTTCAGGTCTATATCAAAACAAGCCTTATTTAACAGGCCAATTGAAACCAACTTTTCCTTTTTAGGTAATGGATCGAGCGTGATTTCGGTATTCCGCGATCCCTTTTTCATTCGGGCATTGATCATCACCTTTAATGTGTCCACCAGGTATGCGTGTTTTAATAGAAAACGACCGTTTGCATCAGTGGTAGTTTTCCCGATTCGAAAATTTCTGAATACATAATCCATGGTTACCTCAGCCCCCACTGCAGGAGTATTCCACAGAAGTTTTTTTACATGGCCTGAAATATTGATTCCGGCGTCATTCCAATCGTCAGATGAAGGGGTTGGAGTTTGCTCAATGTCGTCCCAAAGATAGGTCCTCCAGCCCTGAACCAGCATCAGCAAATCCAATTTTTCAGTAGATGTATTATACTGATTGTCCATAAAATAAGCTGCAGGAGACTCTATAGCTCCTTTCAGATCAGAATCGAGCAGCAAATAACTCTTAATGTTCTGACTATTTTCTCCCGTACTCAAATAGTTTTTATTGACCACAACAACTGACATCGTGGAATTGATCGAGTCATCAGCAGTCAAAGGAATATCAATATCTATCTTTACTGCCTCACGCGGTTTGAATTCTTTCTGATTTAAATGTAGGTCAATCAAATTGTCATTCCCATGGTTGATAAAGATCAGACGTTCTGCAATTGGGATCAACATGCTATCAAGTAAAGTGATTTTCGATATTCCATCAGGGAAAAGGCTTTTAATCACTTTGACCGACTGTGTGTAGTCAGTCATTCTGATTTCTTGATGAAAAAGAACCGCTCCTTTGTGTGAAGCAATAAAATAAAACACGGGATGTTTATTCTCTTTCATATTTACTGAAAGATCAAATACCAGTGATTCATCAAGCTCTTTATATTTCATGCAAATACCGGTTATTTGAGCAGATGGAAGAGGGATCTTTAATTCAGGAAAATGATCTACAGTAGCATAGTAAGCTCTTCCGTCAAAAGGCATCATTAGAAATTTACCCATACCAAGATAACTGGTGTGGAACGAAGTAATGGTATCGCCAATGTCATTCCTGATTTCACCACTGACATAAATTCCCCTGCCTTTACTGTCGATGGCCTTAAATGCAACGTTATTTACCGTGTTGAGCACCAGGTTTCCCCCTTCAGGCAAAAAGGCAACATCAATCTTCGAATCTTCGGGTTGTGCAATTTCCTTTACGTCAGGCGATTTCAAGGATTTGCTAATCCAGATCTTTTGGTGAAAACAGGCATCCTCCCCAAAGTTCTCAAGGTATTTGGTAGTTGCCCGTATGGTGTACGTTCCGCTAAGCAACGAATCGGTTCTGAATTCACCGGCAGCCAGACCATTAATCGAAAACAGGGTCATGTCTTTCACAACCTTACCTTGATCAGAGACCAGCTGAACAAATATATTCCTGTAATTCGAATTCAGTTGATGAGTGATTCCATTAACCTGGTAGGCTTTCAGCCATATTATGTCGCCGGGGGAGTATAATTCACGGTCAACATGAACATAGATTTTCTCGAAGAGTAACGTATTCTTAGCATTAACCCAACTTTCGATGTCCTGGGCTGAAAGAGTTGCCAGAGATAACAAGGAAAACAAGATAAGAACAGTTAAATTTTTTATCATTTGACAGGATTCATTGTTATTTACTACCCATCCCAAATTCTAATAATCACACCTCTTTATTTTTTATTCACTGTAAAATGAGTTGTTCCAAAGCAAATCTTCCCCTTTTTTGTGATTCCTTCCACATATACTACATAATCAGCCGGTATATCTGAGGTAAAGAAGTTAATGGTAGACTTTCCGTTTTCAAAGTTCACATCAGGGTTCCAGAACAAGGTAGGCCTGAAATCAAAGGGTGCCGTCGTAATGTTTTCAAGGGTATATTCAGGCGAATAGAACTTTTTGGGCAGGGTAAAGCCTTTGATATCCGGTACAAGTCTGCCTTTTACATATATATCAGCTTGCATTATATCTGGAGTAGTCTTTTTATAGATAGCTATTAATCCTGACTGATTTACATTCCCAAGAAAATCAGGGGAAAACCCTATACGAAAACCAGGATTCAGGATGTCTATCGTTTCAATTTCATTCATCTGGAGTGTTCTGATATCCCTTAAATTATATTGGCTATCCGTCCCATCGATCATGAAATTTACAGCTTTACCTCTTAACAGGACTGTATCTCCGTAATCCGTAAAAGAGGGTATTTTGGTCCTTAAATAATCGATTAAAGTCATGTTATAATCTTTCCTGGTGATCGTCAGGGTATTGTCAGCCCAGGAATAGGCACCGCCACTACGCATAATGGCATCATTCTTCTTTGTTACAACATCAATTCCTGCAAGCAAAATACTTCCTGCCTGGGGATTAAACTGCATTTCCTTGATTCGTTTGACACTGTTATCCCGCATAAAATCAGAATTCAAATCAATATCCAAAGAGGAATTAGTAGACAGAATAACTGAATCCTTTGCGGGTGCAGGATCGAGCAGGATTTCGGCATTCCGGCTTCCATCCTTTGTCCGGGCATTGAGCATCACCTTTAAGGCGTCCAGAAGGTAGATGTTTTTAAAGGCAAATCTTCCCGTTGCATCAGTCGTGGTTTCGCCAATCCTGAATTTCTTGAATGCATAATCCAATGCCACTGTGGCACCGGGAATAGGACCTTTCCACAGAAGTTTTTTTACCCGGCCTGAAACGGTGATCCCTGCATCGTTCCAATCTTCCAGCGAAGGGCTTGGTGTTTTTACCACATCATCCCATATATAAGTTCTCCAGCCATGAACCAGCATCAGCAAATCCAGCTTTTCAGCCTGGGTATGAAACTTATCGTCAACAAAATAAGAAGCCGGTGACTCAATCGCTCCTTTCAGGTCGGAATCGAGCAACAGATAACTCTTAATGTTCTGATTACTCTCTCCGTTACTGAAATAGTTTCTGTTTACAACCGCTACCAACATATTCGAATTAATCGTATCGCCTGGTTCCAATAGGGCATCAGCATCAATCTTCACGGCTTCCCGAGGTTTGAATTCCGGACGATTTAAGTGGAGACTGAGCAAATCACCTTTACTGTTGTCAATATACAGGAGTCGTTCAGCCATAGGAGCCATGATGGTATCAACTAAAGTGACTTTTGAAATTCCATCCGGGAACATACTTTTATTCACTTTAATAGATTGTGCGTAATCAGCCATTCTGATTTTTTGCCTGAAAAGAACCGCTCCTTTGTGTGAGGCAATAAAATAAAACACCGGATAGCTGGAACCTTTCATATTTGAGGAAATATCAAGCAGCAAGGATTCTCCTTCAGCCCGGCAATTCATGCATAAGCCGTCTTTTCTGGCTTGCGGAAGTGGAATTTTCAATCCTGGATATTGATCGATAGTCGCATAGTAGCTCGTCCCATCCTGGGGCATCAGCTTAAACTTGCCCATTCCCAGGTAAGTGGTTGCAAAGGTTGTGAGGGTATCCCCACGATCATTCCTGATCTGACCACTGACGTAAATGCCTCTCCCTTTCAGGTTGATGGCTTTGAAAGCCACAGTGTTTAATGCATTTAATACAAGATTTCCCCCTTCCGGTAAAAAAGCCACATCAATCTTTGAATCCTCGGGTTGAGCAATAGCAGGCACCTCTGGTGATTTCATAGATTTGTTGATCCAGATCTTCTGATGGAAACAGGCATCCTCCCCAAAGTTTTCAAGAAATTTGGTAGTTGCCCGTATGGTGTACATTCCGCTGAGCAGCGAATCGGTTCTGAATTCACCTGCTGCCTGTCCATTGATCGAAAACAGGATGATATCCTTAACCACCTTACCTTTATCAGATACGAGCTGAACAAATATATTCCTGTAATTTGCATTCAACTGATGGGTAATTCCATTCACCTGGTAAACTTTCATCCAGATAACGTCGCCGGGGGAATAGAACTCACGGTCGACATGAACATATAGCTTTTCGAAAAGAAGTTGCTTTCTGGCATCATTCCGGCTTTTTATTTCCTGTGCCTGAAGTTGCACAAGAAAGGATATCAGGAATAACAATGCAATAGATATTTTTTTCATTAAGTTGAACATTTGGTCAGTCACTAAATGGCAAATAGCTTAAATCAATAGCTTAAACAACTCAACAATCATGCCATTAATATATTAAATAAACAACAAACGCTCCTTTCGCGGAGCGTTTGTTTGATAAATGATATCCTTGCATGTTATTTCACATCTTTCGCCTCCCATGGAACCAATTTGGATGGAAAGAAACTGATATTCATAGCCTTCATTCGTTCTCCATGGTTCACCAGCCGAACTTTATAGTTGTCCCAATTCCTCAGGTTAGCCGGTGTCCATCCAATTTCGGCATATCCGGGCAGACGTGGAAAGATCAGGTATTCAAGATCCTTACGGTTGCCAACGGTTTCTGACCAAAGCGGTGCTTCAATGCCAATGATGTTTTCTTTCTTGATTTCAGGAACAAGCGTTGCAGGGTCCCAGTTGTAACCTTTATCCACTTCGATATAACCTGCCCATTTCTGTCCGAAAGTACTTGTTGAATCATACTTCATATCGAGGTAGGCATTTTTTGCAGGTGACATCAGCACTTTTGCACCCTGGGCCACTGCTTTTATTCCGTTTTCGGCCTTAGCCCAATATTGGGCAATCGAATTTGGTTTCAAGGTTGAAAGTGCTATTTCATCCCAGCCGATCACCTTTTTACCATGAGCAATAACAATCTCCTGAACACGGTTGATGAATGGAATATAATCTTCAATAGGGGTTGAATGCGATTCGTCGCCACCGATATGAATATACGGACCGGGAGTCAATTCAGCCAATTCACGAACGACATCGTCGATAAACTTATAGGTAATCTCTTTTTTGCAGCAAAGGGTACTGAACCCGACTTCTCTGCCGGTGTATAAATTGGGGGCAATTCCACTGCAGTTTAACTCAGGGTATGATGCCAAAGCGGCGTTGGTATGCCCTGGCATGTCAATTTCAGGAATCACAGTGATGTATCGGTCCTGTGCGTATTTTACGATTTCAGAATATTGTATTTGGGTATAAAAACCACCCTTACCACCGCCCACTTCGGTACTTCCGCCATGCTTGGTCAGATTGGGCCATGACTTGATCTCTATTCTCCAGCCCTGATCGTCCGACAAATGCAGGTGAAACACATTCATTTTATAGTATGCCAGCTGATCAATCAGGTTTTTGACGTCTTCCACACTAAAGAAATGACGGCCAACATCGAGCATCGAGCCACGGTATCCATAGACCGGAAAGTCACGGATAACACCTGTAGAAATCTTCCATGGCCCTTTTTGTGCAGTTGACATTTCTACTTTAGACGGCAATATCTGGCGGATAGTTTGAATGCCGTGAAACAGTCCTGCAGGCTTGTTGGCAACCAGATTGATTGATTTCTCAGTAATGGTCAACTCATAGCCTTCATCGCCCAGTTCAGCGTCATTGCCCTTAAGGGACAAATAAATATTCCCCAGAGGAGGAATATCAACTGTTGATTTGACTTTCACTCCCAGACCGGTAGAAGGATTCAGCTTATCGGCCAGGTACTGCCCGATCTGCTTCAATTCAGGTGATTCACCCTGTACATAAATAGTGGTTTGATCAGTAAGATCGAATGAACTTCCGGAGGAAACTACTGATACCGGCATGGGAATCATGTTTTCTTTGGAAAGACTGGTTGGTGTGCAGGCCGTTTGAGCTAAGCTGACAGTCAAAACCACTGCAAACAAAGTAAAATTTCTAAATTTCATAAGTATTTATATATTAGGTTTATGTAGATTGTTGTCACGCTATTCCATACCTATTAATCAACCATCTTCAGTATCCTGGTTTTCTTTCCGATCCTGAAATTAATTGCAACCAAAGCCATACACGAAGTTACAATAATAAAAGCACCTGTCATTTCAATTGTGGTAAAATGTTCATGAAAGATCAGCCATCCTGAAAAAAGATTGAAGACAGGCACCAGGGATTGAAGCAACGAACCGGTGGCCACATTTACATACCGGTATCCTTCGGTCATAAACAACTGCCCGATGGTAGCCACAACGCCCACCATGACCAGTAAAATTAATTCAGACATATTTCCTGAAGATTGTGTAACTCCCGAAGGGATCATAAACATCCAGAAGCCGACGATACACTGTGAAAAGAATATCGCGTACGAGTTGTCACGGTCGTGAAGTTTCTTCACAAATACAACGGCCAATCCGGTTGTGACCGATCCGACAATAGCAATAAGTTCGTAAATACCCATCCCGGCCAGTGATTCCATGCCTCCGCCGAGGGTAAGCAACAGAAGCCCTCCAAACGAAATAAAGATAAATACAAACTTTATAGGTTCAACTTTCTCCTTCAGAATCAACATACTGAACAGGGTGGCAAAAATGGGATAGGAATAAATGTAAACCGAACCTTTGCCAACTCCAAGTTTCAGTATGGCCAGGTAAAAAAGGTATACCGCAACACCACCTACTAGTCCACGCCAAAAGAGGTTTTTCTTGTCGTTAAACTGGATATTTATTATTCCGAAGAGCTGTAAGATTCCAATGATGCCCACTCCAATGACAAACCTGAAGAAAGTAGTCTGATAACTCGACACATTTGGAATAGCCTTTACCAGAACAGCCATCAGGGCAAAGAATACAACTGATCCCAGGGTAAGCAAGATCCCTTTTGAATTATCGGACATACAGACAAATTAGAAATAGATTCACAAAACTACCGATATTAATCTGAACATTGGCAGACGTAAACGGGCCGTTAAAGGTAAATATTTTCGTAAGCCTTCAACGAAAATTAGTTACTTACAGATTACTAGTTTTGAACTGGTAAAGCTTGAATTCCCTTTTGCCACCAGGTAGTAGTTGCCAGTAGAAAGAACATTGCCCGCTGAAATCCTTACGTTCTGATTTCCATTATCATCGGCAGTGCAGGTTTTTGTATAAAGCACCTGCCCGGTCAGACTGTAAATGCTGACTGATACTTTCTCATTACGGTCAAAATGACTCACAGACAAGTTGAAATCTCCATTTGATGGATTGGGATAAACACCTGAAGTTTTACCATTCTCCAGGTTGGCAACCGAAGTCATAATAATTACGGGCTCAAGCGACCACATGGCGCTCCACCAGCTCGCCTGAATTGTTCCATATTCCGCCTGTCCGGTCAAATGTTCAACACAAATGTAATTGGTTGTATCCTTCTCACTTTCCAGTCTGATATAACCACTTCCTGCATTTTGCAGCGACCATCTTGAACTCAGTGTTCCGGGAGTTCGTGTGCCGCATTGCACATAACCCAGCTGATTTTCGGTGTTCATATAATTACCCGAACCATAATTCTTTATTTCTTTCACTCCGTCAACATCTTCCAGTTGCCACAAATAAGTATTGCCGGTTGCCGTGACCCCATACTTCACCCGGTCGCCTGCATCATAGAGGTAGGTGCTTTGCCAGCGGTTTTTAATCCTGTAAACAGTAAACGGATCACTGGTGACATGAATCGTACTGGTAGCTGTGAAATTACCATCCAGAGTGGTTACAGTCACGATCGCCTGACCTTTGGAAAGGGCAGTGACCAAACCGTCATAAGTTACCGTTGCGACTGCCGGATTGTTCGAAGTATAAGTAACTAATTTATTGGTCGCATTCGAAGGTGTAAATTTTGGTACAAGCTGAAAGGTTGAACCACCTGCTATGCTCGTATCAGCAGGGGCAATATTTATACCACCGACAGCTGCAAGATCGCAACCAGTGAGGGCTGTCCACGCAAAATTACCTTTTCGTGCTGTATTAAATGCTGTACCGTCTGAGCTTCCGCCTAAATCTGAAGTATTTAGATCACAATAAGTTGCCCCGCCGATCGGGTTATTTTCAATAATCGCGGCATAGCCTACCCCTGTAGTGACATTATTAACATTATTGTTGGGGTATTCCTTACCGGTTCCGTTAACATTCACATGCTCAAAACTTAAATTGAATATCCCGGCTCCCGAAGCCCTGATAATATGAATGGCATCACATTTTGAACCGTTAATATCGATGTTGTAGAACCGGATGTTTTGAACCTTGGTGCCAGCACCTGAACCACCGGAGATATTAATTGCTCCTACCCTGCCATTGTTCGTGTCGTTCATCGTGCCGCATCCGATGAGTGTAATGTCGTGAAAATCGTGCATCCCTTTATCATTGAACCCAACCCCTGCAAAGAAGTTATTGATTGTAATCCCGATTTCAAGATTATCTTTGATGATGATATCGTAAAATTTATTATCCTTACCCCCATACAGGCCGGCGCCGGCAGCACGCCATACGTTCTCAACCGTATTATACCTGAAGGTATTGTTGATGCACTCCAGACCTTCTGCACTCCAAATGGCCATGCCATCATCACCGTTATTCCTGAAATTACAATGCTCGACAATCGCATTGCTTGTCCCTTTGCACAGGTTGGTCCCATCGGCATAGGTATCCCGGAACCGGCAATCCGACATGATAAAACCATCGGCAAAGGCTGGTCCAATAGTTGTGTACTGGCCGATCCATGCACCGGTTGCACAATGCTCCACCCAGACCCTGCGAATGGTCGAGCCCGGGGTATAAACACCCAAAACGCCCGAATAGCCATTGGTGCGCGTAGTCATATCCGAGGTAAGATAAAGATCTGAATAACATATTCGTTTTGCATTGGCACGAAGTCCGCCGTTGCTGATTTTGGTCTCGGTAAAATTCAACTGGGTATACCACATTCCGGCGCCGACCAGATGGGTATCATCTACACCAAAATAAATCTGTGTGGCTATGTTGTAAACACCTGCCGGTA
>TBL_comb47_HYPODRAFT_10001419_pt1 | contig 31225 bp, 17 predicted proteins | sample TroBogypolimnion_40_FD_10682 | JGI IMG/M metagenome (IMG submission 10682) | reverse complement strand
TTGTAGAATCTGTAGGGTCTTGGATAGTTACATTTCCACCAGTAAATAGTGAACCATTAATACCTGCACCACCATTTTTAATTATCAAAGCACCGCTTCCTGGACCTGTGGAAATAGTAGGATCTTGGATAGTTATGTTTCCACCCGTAAAGATTGAACCGCTAATACCTACACCACCACGTGTTAATATCAAGGCTCCCGAACCAGGATCTTTTGATACCGTAGGATCTGTGATAGTTACATTTCCACCAGTAAATAATGAACCATAAATACCTGCACCACCATTAACAACTTGTAAACCACCTGTAGATGGACTAGTTGCAATTTCATTACTTTGTATTTTTGCATTTCCTCCAATCCATAATGATTTTCCAAATCCTGCCCCACCCCATACTTGCAAGGCCCCCGACGTTGCAGAATAAGTTTCTTCTATATTAGTAACAATTGCATGCCCACCAACATATAAATTCTTGATAATTCCTGCACCACCTTTTATTTGTAAAGTTCCTGTCCCAGGTGAATTTGAATCAAATGTAGATGAAACGGTGGTAATACCACTTATATCCAATGTACTTGCTGGTGTTGGTGTTGCAATTCCTACGAGGCCTCTGGTCGTCATGGTCATCCATTCTACTCCTGCTGTATCATCTCTAATACGTAACCTTTGTGTATCATATGCCAAGGATTGAGTACTCGTTGTACCAACCGAAAATGACCATGTATTATACGTACCTAATCCATTTTGTCCTTGTAAATAAAGTGAACCTTGAGATATCTTATCATCTGGATTTGAAATTGAACCAATAATACCAAAGAAATCTCTATTTGTAGGTTCACCATCTTCAATATAAAATCCTACTTTACTTGTAATTGTACCAAATGTTGTTTGATTCGTTTGAAGAAAAACATTTCCAGCAATACCAACTCCACCTCGTGTCACTATCAAGGCTCCCGTTCCAGGACTTGTAGAATCTGTAGGGTCTTGGATAGTTACATTTCCACCAGTAAATACTGAACCACTAATACCTGCACCACCACGTGTTATTATCAAGGCACCAGTTTGCGGATTTGTAGGATTTGTTAATTCTTGGATAGTTACATTTCCACCCGTAAAGACTGAACCATTAATACCTGCACCACCAGTTTTTATTATCAAGGCACCCGTTGCAGTATCTCTTGACACAGTAGAGTCTAGGATTGTTACATTTCCGCCTGTAAATAATGAACCATAGATACCTGCGCCACCATTAACAACTTGTAAACCACCTGTAGACGGACTAGTTGCAAACTCATTTCCTTGTATTTTTACATTTCCTCCAACCCATAATGATTTTCCAAATCCTGCCCCACCCCATACTTGCAATGCTCCCGACGTTGCAGAATAAGTTTCTTCTGTATCCGTAACAATTGCATGACCACCAACATATAAATTCTTGATAATTCCTGCTCCACCTTTGACTTGCAACGTTCCAGTCTCGGGTGAAGTTGAATCAAATATGGATGAAATGGTGGTAATCCCACTTATATCCAATGTACTTGCTGGTGTTGATGTTGCAATCCCAATACATCCTTCTGTCGTTATAGTAGCCCATTCTCTTCCTGCTGTATCATCTATAATACGTAACCTTTGTGTATCATGTTGCGAGGTTTGAGTATTTACTGTACCAACTGAAAATGACCATGTGTTATACGAACCTAATCCATTTTGTCCTTGTAAATAGAGTGAACCTTGTGAGATGTTATCTTCTGGATTTGAAATTGAACCTATAATACCAAAAAAATCCACATTTGTAGGTTCATCGTCTTCAATATAAAATCCTACTTTACTTGTAATTGTACCAAATGTTGTTTGGTTTGTTTGAAGAAAAACATTACCTGCAATTCCAACTCCACCTCGTGTCACTATCAAAGCTCCTGTTCCAGGACTTGTGGAATTAGTAGGGTCTTGTATAGTTACATTTCCACCAGTAAATACTGAACCACTAATACCTGCACCACCACGTGTTATTATCAAGGCACCAGTTTGTGGATTTGTAGGATTTGTTAATTCTTGAATAGTGACATTTCCACCAGTAAATACTGAACCACTAATACCTGCACCACCACGTGTTATTATCAAGGCACCTGTTTGTGGATTTGTAGGATTTGTTAATTCTTGAATAGTGACATTTCCACCTGTAAATAATGAACCATAAATACCTGCACCACCATTAACAACTTGTAAACCACCCGTCATTGGACCAGTAGCAATTTCATTTCCTTGTATTTTTACATTTCCTCCAACCCATAATGATTTTCCAAATCCTGCCCCACCCCATACTTGCAAAGCTCCCGACGTTGCAGAATAAGTTTCTTCTATATTAGTAACAATTGCATGACCACCAACATATAAATTCTTGATAATTCCTGCTCCACCTTTGACTTGTAAAGTTCCAGTTTCTGGTGAAGTTGAATCAAATGTTGATGAAACTGTAGTAATTCCACTTATATCTAATACACTTTGTGGTGTTGATGTTGCAATTCCAACTTGACCATAGATATCAATTGTCATACGTTCAATCTCGGCTTCAGTAGAATCAATAAATCTTAATCGTTCACTATTATATGAACTTGTTCCAGCTTCTAATGCTCCAACTGAAAAATTCCAAGTATGATAATTACTTAATCCATTCTGACCTTGAATACTTAATGTTCCTTGAGTTATATTTACAGATGGATTTGATATTGAACCGATTGTAGCAATATAATTAAAATTATCTTTATCACCCGTCACTGATAGTGATGTTCTTGTAACAATCTCACCTTGAACATATTCTGAACCATCTATATAAACTGTACCACCTTCTGTTGTATGAATATCACCTGTAATACAAATGCTTCCACATACATCTAATAATGATACAGATGCACGATCAAATAAAGTCGGTAAATAGCAATGATAGATTTTACTCAATCCATTTACATTTGGATGACTAATACTCCAATGACTATTCACAAATGAAATAATAAATGTTGTTTTATCGTAGATACGCACATGTTTTAATCTATTTTGGTCATTTACTAATACTGTCCGATTTCCATATGCATTCAAAGTTTCATCTGGAACATTTTTCCAATTCACACCGCGGTCAGTACTATAAATAAATGTTCCAGCTTCCCCCACGGCCACTACATTAAATTCATCCAAAATATCTAAACCATACAATGGGTGTCCAATATATGGGGATATTTGCCAAAACGCTCCACGATCACGATAAACTATTCTAGTACCAATTGCAAATACTCTTGGTGCCGCATATCCTGTATATGCCAAATCATCTACATGAACATAATTAAAAGTTATTTCAGGATAAATTTCTATATTTAATAATGTCAAAGTATTTGTTGAACCTTCAAATATCGTTTCTAAAATTGTTCCTGAACCATCCACATCACCAACAAAAAAGATAGTATTGTTTATACCCGTTACAGATGTCACATTAAAAATAGATTGAGATGGAAATGGAGTTATTTTATATCGGTAAGTACTAGATAAATCGTAAAAATAAATCCCATAATTACTAGAGGTATCCAAGACATCAGTATAATATCCACCAAATAAAACACCATTGGATATATATCCTGCTGTCGTCGTAATTATTTCAGTTACAACATCTAATTTTGCATTTGCACCCGTCGTTAAAACGAGTTTTATATTTGGTTTTGTATTTGATAATAATGTTGGTGTTGTTGAACCTATATTACTAGTATAATCTCCACTTGTTGAATAAATAATCTTTTTCCATGTCGTATTATGAGTCATAGTCATAGTCGTCGTATAATCAAGCGAACAAATGAAATTATTATCACCAGCAATTATTGCTTGGCTTCCATCAAATATAGCACAATTGAAAGAGTAAGGAGCTAGTCCTAATCCATCTATTCCGATTTGAATTTGACTATCATGCCATGTAATTCCTCCATCAATTGTTAAACTAGCAATTTGAACGAATCCATTTGTACCTGGTATTGTGATGGGGGAACCTACTGCAATACCATTCAATCCAATGAAATTCATACAATTATATTCAAAATTATTTAAATGACGCATATTTAATTCACACATTCGTAAATGTATAGGTCCATTTACATCCAAGACATAGATGCCATACTCGGGACCACAATTATTAAATGCAACACATGATTTCTTTGTAATTCTTTCAGATGCATCTTGACTTGAAACAATTGCTTGAGAAATTACATAATATCCACAAATATCATAAGTACCTAATGTTGCATATGACATTTGAGAACTATTTGGTAAAATACCACCACCCAATCCCATTCCTTGTCCATTCCTTGCATTCAATGTAATAAATGCTGTACTTTCATTATCCAATGCTAATCCAGTTATACATGTTCCAGTTTGAGCATTTACATTTCCAAAAATATCATAATGAAATATTGTACTTGGTGTACTATAAACAGTAAAAATCTCGGTATTTAAATGTTCAAATGATAATGAAGTATTTGCTACTATCATTCTTGATTGCACTATCAAATCCTTTTTTGTTTTTACATACATGCAATCATTTGTACTTAAAAATTCACTATTTGGTAATCCAGACGAAATACCAGAAGAAGAATCATAAAAATTAAGAAATGCCGAAGAATATGGTTGGTTAGAAGAATCTGAACCTACACTAACAGTTTGGTCTGTATTATTGCGGCATAGAAAATTTTCTGTTGAATTATTTATTGTTTTGACATTTAATATATTAGATGTGGTACCATGAATATCCAAAGTATATGACGGATCCAATGTATTTAAACCTATCCCATAATCATTTCCGAAAAAATAATTGGAGTCATTTGGACCTAAATCAATTTTAGTAAATGCATGAATATTACCAAAAAACCATGCATCTGCAGATGTGAATGTATCCCCATCAAAAAATGAATAATCAGATACTCTTAATCTACCATTAATTGACCATAAACCAACATAAGCACTTCTCATATTAAAAGTATCAGTGGCCAAATTATTCGTCGTTACACTATTTAATTGTTGATAACTGGAATATCCACCAACTACACGCCATGATTGAGACTGTGTATTAGATGCTGGTGCTGCCATTTCCAAATTTCCGTTCTATTGTTGTTATAATAATATATATATAATTAATCAATTAATTTATCAATTAATCAATCAATTAATCAATCAATTAATCAATCAATCAATAATTGTTGGTTATTATTATTCTTATTATATATAATAGTAAGCAAAAATCAAAATCAATTACAATCAAACAAATATGACTGGTTCTAGTGTATTACCTGTCGCTATACATCATGGAAAATTAATGTTTTTATTTGGATTAGAAAATTCATTAGAAAAGTCTGCACCAGGATGGGCTGATTTTGGAGGAAGTATGGAAAAAGGAGAAACTCCATTAGATGCCGCAATTCGTGAAGGACATGAAGAATCTAGTGGATTTTTTGCTGATTTACCGACAAGATTAATGGTTGATGGACATTTATTATTTGGTGACCCAGAAAAATATAATATTCATGTATTTTTACATGAATATGACCCACAAATGTGCATTCATTTTAATAATATGCATCAATTAATGTGGCAAAAAATGGGACCAAAAATACTTGGTCCTACTTGTTTATTTGAAAAATGCCAAATGGAATGGTTCTCTGTGGCAGATATAAAGACGAGAATTACAGAATTTCGGCCATTTTATCGCAAAATATTACAACAATTTATATTGAATGATTCTAGTTTACGCAAAATACGGCGTTTTTGTACAAAGAAATGATGCGGCTTTTCCGGTCTTTATCGGGGTTTTGGTCCAATAAATGAATTGCATTTGGATTTCTAGATAAATATGCCCAGTTTATTTTATCTTGATTTATCCAATCGCGTAATTTATAAATTTGAGACATAAATAGCTAAGATAACAACCAAGTAAGTTTTTATCTGCTTCTTCCATAGAATATTTGTGGAGATGTAATGGTCGGTCTTATACTACAATTATCTTTAATTGTTAAATATATAGTTCAAAATCGTCACCATACATTTCCAACCATTTTTCAATATTTGATGGATGCCAATATCGCATTATCAATTCTTCTTTTATTATACTTGTACGCGCTTTCAGATATTCGTAATTTAATACAAATATATTAGGATTTTCCGATAACCATCTCCAATCTATTTTATCCTGATTTTTCTCCAATATATGAATTGCATTTGGATTTCCGGATAGCCAAGGCCATTTTATTTTCTCTGGATTTTGTTCCAATAAATGAATTGCATTTGGATTTTTAGATAACCACTCCCAATTTATTTCATCTCGGTTTTGTTCCAATAAATGAATTGCATTTGGATTTCCAGATAAACAGCGCCAGTTTATTTTATCCATATTTTGTTCTAATAAATGAATTGCATTTGGATTTTTATTTGATGATAACCGATTCCAGTGAATTTTATCTTGATTTATCCAATCGCGTAATTTATAAATTTGAGACATGGATATCTAAGATGACTAATATAACAATTAAGCAAGTGTTTTATCTACTTTGAAAAACAAATTTATGGGTTTATGGGTGTATGGGTATGTAATGGTCGGTGGTCTTATGTTAGAAATGTTATTAAACATATAGTTCAAAATCGTCACCATACATTTCCAACCATTTTGCAATATTTGATGGATGCCAATATCGCATTATCAATTCTTCTTTTATTATACTTGTACGCGCTTTCAGATATTCATAATTTAATACAAATATGTTGGGATTTTTCGCGAACATATTCCATTTTATTTTATGTGGATTTTGTTCCAATAAATGAATTGCATTTGGATTTCCAGATAAATATGCCCATTTTATTTTCTCTGGATTTTGTTCCAATAAATGAATTGCATTTGGATTTGCAGATAAGTAATCCCAGTTTATTTTATGTGGATTTTGTTCCAATAAATGAATTGCATTTGGATTTGCAGATAAACAAAACCAATCTATGTTATCTGGATTTTTCTCCAATAAATGAATAGCATTTGGGTTTTCTGATAAGCACTCCCGATTTATTTTTTCGGGGTTTTGTTCTAATAAATAAAGAGCATTTGGGTTTTCTGATAGCCACTTCCAATTTATTTTATCCATATTTTTTTCCAACAAACGAAGGGCATTTGGATTTCCAGATAAGCACTCCCACCTGATTTTGTGTAGATTTTTCTCCAATAACTGAATTGCATTTGGATTTTCACATAAATAAAACCAGTTTATTTTACGTGGGTTTTGTTCCAATAAACGAATTGCATTTGGATTTCTGGATAAGTAATCCCAGTTTATTTTATCTGGATTTTGTTCCAATAAATGAATTGCATTTGGATTTCCAGATAAAACCGACCAAATTATTTTATCGGGGTTTTGTTCCAATAAATGAATTGCATTTGGATTTCTAGATAAATATGCCCAGTTTATTTGATCTTGATTTATCCAATTGCGTAATTTATAAATTTGAGACATAAATAGCTAAGATACTACTACAACAAGTAAGCAAGTTTTTATCTACTTCCAAATACAAATTTATGGGTATGTAATGGTCGGTGGTATTATATTAGAAATGTGGTCATCTTTAATCCAATTATTAAACATATAGTTCAAAATCGTCACCATACATTTCCAACCATTTTTCAATATTTGATGGATGCCAATATCGCATTATCAATTCTTCCTTTATTATACTTGTACGCGCTTTCAGATATTCATAATTTAATACAAATATATGAGAATTTTCTGATAATATAGGCCAATTTATTTTATCCTGATTTTTCTCCAATAAACCTATTGCATTTGGATTTCCGGATAACCAATGCCATTTTATTTTCTCTGGATTTTGTTCCAATAAATGAATTGCATTTGGATTTCTGGATAAATATGGCCAATATATTTTCTCTGGGTTTTGTTCCAATAAAGAAATTGCATTCGGATTTGCAGATAACGCCAACCAATTTATTTTATGTGGGTTTTGTTCCAATAAATGAAGGGCATTTGGATTTTTGGATAAGTAATCCCAATTTTTTTTCTCGTGGTTTTGTTCCAATAAATGAAGGGCGTTTGGATTTCCAGATAAATATGGCCAATTTATTTGATGTTGGTTTTGTTCCAATAAATGAATTGCATTTGGATTTCTGGATAATGCTATCCAATTTATTTTCTCTGGATTTTGTTCCAATAAATGAATTGCTTTTGGATTTGTGGATAAATCTATCCAACTTATTTTGTCTAGATTTTGTTCCAATAAATGAATTGCATTTGGATTTCTAGATAAATATGCCCAGTTTATTTTCTCTGGATTTTGTTCCAATAAATAAATAGCATTTGGATTCATATTTATTGATACCCAACTCCAATCAAATTTTTCTGGATTTATCCAATCGCGTAATTTATAAATTTGAGACATGGATATCTAAGATGACTACTACAACAACTGAGAAAGAAAGTTTTTATCTACTTCCAATGGCAAATTTATGGGTTTATGGGTATGTAATGGTCGGTGGTCTTATATTAGAAATGTTATTAAACATATAGTTCAAAATCGTCACCATACATTTCCAACCATTTTGCAATATTTGATGGATGCCAATATCGCATTATCAATTCTTCTTTTATTATACTTGTACGCGCTTTCAGATATTCATAATTTAATACAAATATGTTGGGATTTTTCGCGAACATATTCCATTTTATTTTATGTGGATTTTGTTCCAATAAATGAATTGCATTTGGATTTCCAGATAAATATGCCCATTTTATTTTCTCTGGATTTTGTTCCAATAAATGAATTGCATTTGGATTTGCAGATAAGTAATCCCAGTTTATTTTATGTGGATTTTGTTCCAATAAATGAATTGCATTTGGATTTGCAGATAAACAAAACCAATCTATGTTATCTGGATTTTTCTCCAATAAATGAATAGCATTTGGGTTTTCTGATAAGCACTCCCGATTTATTTTTTCGGGGTTTTGTTCTAATAAATAAAGAGCATTTGGGTTTTCTGATAGCCACTTCCAATTTATTTTATCCATATTTTTTTCCAACAAACGAAGGGCATTTGGATTTCCAGATAAGCACTCCCACCTGATTTTGTGTAGATTTTTCTCCAATAACTGAATTGCATTTGGATTTTCACATAAATAAAACCAGTTTATTTTACGTGGGTTTTGTTCCAATAAACGAATTGCATTTGGATTTCTGGATAAGTAATCCCAGTTTATTTTATCTGGATTTTGTTCCAATAAATGAATTGCATTTGGATTTCCAGATAAAACCGACCAAATTATTTTATCGGGGTTTTGTTCCAATAAATGAATTGCATTTGGATTTCTAGATAAATATGCCCAGTTTATTTGATCTTGATTTATCCAATTGCGTAATTTATAAATTTGAGACATAAATAGCTAAGATACTACTACAACAAGTAAGCAAGTTTTTATCTACTTCCAAATACAAATTTATGGGTATGTAATGGTCGGTGGTATTATATTAGAAATGTGGTCATCTTTAATCCAATTATTAAACATATAGTTCAAAATCGTCACCATACATTTCCAACCATTTTTCAATATTTGATGGATGCCAATATCGCATTATCAATTCTTCCTTTATTATACTTGTACGCGCTTTCAGATATTCATAATTTAATACAAATATATGAGAATTTTCTGATAATATAGGCCAATTTATTTTATCCTGATTTTTCTCCAATAAACCTATTGCATTTGGATTTCCGGATAACCAATGCCATTTTATTTTCTCTGGATTTTGTTCCAATAAATGAATTGCATTTGGATTTCTGGATAAATATGGCCAATATATTTTCTCTGGGTTTTGTTCCAATAAAGAAATTGCATTCGGATTTGCAGATAACGCCAACCAATTTATTTTATGTGGGTTTTGTTCCAATAAATGAAGGGCATTTGGATTTTTGGATAAGTAATCCCAATTTTTTTTCTCGTGGTTTTGTTCCAATAAATGAAGGGCGTTTGGATTTCCAGATAAATATGGCCAATTTATTTGATGTTGGTTTTGTTCCAATAAATGAATTGCATTTGGATTTCTGGATAATGCTATCCAATTTATTTTCTCTGGATTTTGTTCCAATAAATGAATTGCTTTTGGATTTGTGGATAAATCTATCCAACTTATTTTGTCTAGATTTTGTTCCAATAAATGAATTGCATTTGGATTTCTAGATAAATATGCCCAGTTTATTTTCTCTGGATTTTGTTCCAATAAATAAATAGCATTTGGATTCATATTTATTGATACCCAACTCCAATCAAATTTTTCTGGATTTATCCAATCGCGTAATTTATAAATTTGAGACATGGATATCTAAGATGACTACTACAACAACTGAGAAAGAAAGTTTTTATCTACTTCCAATGGCAAATTTATGGGTTTATGGGTATGTAATGGTCGGTGGTCTTATATTAGAAATGTTATTAAACATATAGTTCAAAATCGTCACCATACATTTCCAACCATTTTGCAATATTTGATGGATGCCAATATCGCATTATCAATTCTTCTTTTATTATACTTGTACGCGCTTTCAGATATTCATAATTTAATACAAATATGTTGGGATTTTTCGCGAACATATTCCATTTTATTTTATGTGGATTTTGTTCCAATAAATGAATTGCATTTGGATTTCCAGATAAATATGCCCATTTTATTTTCTCTGGATTTTGTTCCAATAAATGAATTGCATTTGGATTTGCAGATAAGTAATCCCAGTTTATTTTATGTGGATTTTGTTCCAATAAATGAATTGCATTTGGATTTGCAGATAAACAAAACCAATCTATGTTATCTGGATTTTTCTCCAATAAATGAATAGCATTTGGGTTTTCTGATAAGCACTCCCGATTTATTTTTTCGGGGTTTTGTTCTAATAAATAAAGAGCATTTGGGTTTTCTGATAGCCACTTCCAATTTATTTTATCCATATTTTTTTCCAACAAACGAAGGGCATTTGGATTTCCAGATAAGCACTCCCACCTGATTTTGTGTAGATTTTTCTCCAATAACTGAATTGCATTTGGATTTTCACATAAATAAAACCAGTTTATTTTACGTGGGTTTTGTTCCAATAAACGAATTGCATTTGGATTTCTGGATAAGTAATCCCAGTTTATTTTATCTGGATTTTGTTCCAATAAATGAATTGCATTTGGATTTCCAGATAAAACCGACCAAATTATTTTATCGGGGTTTTGTTCCAATAAATGAATTGCATTTGGATTTCTAGATAAATATGCCCAGTTTATTTGATCTTGATTTATCCAATTGCGTAATTTATAAATTTGAGACATAAATAGCTAAGATACTACTACAACAAGTAAGCAAGTTTTTATCTACTTCCAAATACAAATTTATGGGTATGTAATGGTCGGTGGTATTATATTAGAAATGTGGTCATCTTTAATCCAATTATTAAACATATAGTTCAAAATCGTCACCATACATTTCCAACCATTTTTCAATATTTGATGGATGCCAATATCGCATTATCAATTCTTCCTTTATTATACTTGTACGCGCTTTCAGATATTCATAATTTAATACAAATATATGAGAATTTTCTGATAATATAGGCCAATTTATTTTATCCTGATTTTTCTCCAATAAACCTATTGCATTTGGATTTCCGGATAACCAATGCCATTTTATTTTCTCTGGATTTTGTTCCAATAAATGAATTGCATTTGGATTTCTGGATAAATATGGCCAATATATTTTCTCTGGGTTTTGTTCCAATAAAGAAATTGCATTCGGATTTGCAGATAACGCCAACCAATTTATTTTATGTGGGTTTTGTTCCAATAAATGAAGGGCATTTGGATTTTTGGATAAGTAATCCCAATTTTTTTTCTCGTGGTTTTGTTCCAATAAATGAAGGGCGTTTGGATTTCCAGATAAATATGGCCAATTTATTTGATGTTGGTTTTGTTCCAATAAATGAATTGCATTTGGATTTCTGGATAATGCTATCCAATTTATTTTCTCTGGATTTTGTTCCAATAAATGAATTGCTTTTGGATTTGTGGATAAATCTATCCAACTTATTTTGTCTAGATTTTGTTCCAATAAATGAATTGCATTTGGATTTCTAGATAAATATGCCCAGTTTATTTTCTCTGGATTTTGTTCCAATAAATAAATAGCATTTGGATTCATATTTATTGATACCCAACTCCAATCAAATTTTTCTGGATTTATCCAATCGCGTAATTTATAAATTTGAGACATGGATATCTAAGATGACTACTACAACAACTGAGAAAGAAAGTTTTTATCTACTTCCAATGGCAAATTTATGGGTTTATGGGTATGTAATGGTCGGTGGTCTTATATTAGAAATGTTATTAAACATATAGTTCAAAATCGTCACCATACATTTCCAACCATTTTGCAATATTTGATGGATGCCAATATCGCATTATCAATTCTTCTTTTATTATACTTGTACGCGCTTTCAGATATTCATAATTTAATACAAATATGTTGGGATTTTTCGCGAACATATTCCATTTTATTTTATGTGGATTTTGTTCCAATAAATGAATTGCATTTGGATTTCCAGATAAATATGCCCATTTTATTTTCTCTGGATTTTGTTCCAATAAATGAATTGCATTTGGATTTGCAGATAAGTAATCCCAGTTTATTTTATGTGGATTTTGTTCCAATAAATGAATTGCATTTGGATTTGCAGATAAACAAAACCAATCTATGTTATCTGGATTTTTCTCCAATAAATGAATAGCATTTGGGTTTTCTGATAAGCACTCCCGATTTATTTTTTCGGGGTTTTGTTCTAATAAATAAAGAGCATTTGGGTTTTCTGATAGCCACTTCCAATTTATTTTATCCATATTTTTTTCCAACAAACGAAGGGCATTTGGATTTCCAGATAAGCACTCCCACCTGATTTTGTGTAGATTTTTCTCCAATAACTGAATTGCATTTGGATTTTCACATAAATAAAACCAGTTTATTTTACGTGGGTTTTGTTCCAATAAACGAATTGCATTTGGATTTCTGGATAAGTAATCCCAGTTTATTTTATCTGGATTTTGTTCCAATAAATGAATTGCATTTGGATTTCCAGATAAAACCGACCAAATTATTTTATCGGGGTTTTGTTCCAATAAATGAATTGCATTTGGATTTCTAGATAAATATGCCCAGTTTATTTGATCTTGATTTATCCAATTGCGTAATTTATAAATTTGAGACATAAATAGCTAAGATACTACTACAACAAGTAAGCAAGTTTTTATCTACTTCCAAATACAAATTTATGGGTATGTAATGGTCGGTGGTATTATATTAGAAATGTGGTCATCTTTAATCCAATTATTAAACATATAGTTCAAAATCGTCACCATACATTTCCAACCATTTTTCAATATTTGATGGATGCCAATATCGCATTATCAATTCTTCCTTTATTATACTTGTACGCGCTTTCAGATATTCATAATTTAATACAAATATATGAGAATTTTCTGATAATATAGGCCAATTTATTTTATCCTGATTTTTCTCCAATAAACCTATTGCATTTGGATTTCCGGATAACCAATGCCATTTTATTTTCTCTGGATTTTGTTCCAATAAATGAATTGCATTTGGATTTCTGGATAAATATGGCCAATATATTTTCTCTGGGTTTTGTTCCAATAAAGAAATTGCATTCGGATTTGCAGATAACGCCAACCAATTTATTTTATGTGGGTTTTGTTCCAATAAATGAAGGGCATTTGGATTTTTGGATAAGTAATCCCAATTTTTTTTCTCGTGGTTTTGTTCCAATAAATGAAGGGCGTTTGGATTTCCAGATAAATATGGCCAATTTATTTGATGTTGGTTTTGTTCCAATAAATGAATTGCATTTGGATTTCTGGATAATGCTATCCAATTTATTTTCTCTGGATTTTGTTCCAATAAATGAATTGCTTTTGGATTTGTGGATAAATCTATCCAACTTATTTTGTCTAGATTTTGTTCCAATAAATGAATTGCATTTGGATTTCTAGATAAATATGCCCAGTTTATTTTCTCTGGATTTTGTTCCAATAAATAAATAGCATTTGGATTCATATTTATTGATACCCAACTCCAATCAAATTTTTCTGGATTTATCCAATCGCGTAATTTATAAATTTGAGACATGGATATCTAAGATGACTACTACAACAACTGAGAAAGAAAGTTTTTATCTACTTCCAATGGCAAATTTATGGGTTTATGGGTATGTAATGGTCGGTGGTCTTATATTAGAAATGTTATTAAACATATAGTTCAAAATCGTCACCATACATTTCCAACCATTTTGCAATATTTGATGGATGCCAATATCGCATTATCAATTCTTCTTTTATTATACTTGTACGCGCTTTCAGATATTCATAATTTAATACAAATATATTAGGATTTTCCGATAAGTAATCCCAATCTATTTTATCTGGAGTTTGTTGCAATATATGAATTGCATTTGGATTTCCAGATAAATATGCCCAGTTTATTTTCTCTGGATTTTGTTCCAATAAACCTATTGCATTTGGATTTCCCGATAAAACCGACCAAATTATTTTATCTTTATTTTGTTCCAATAAATGAATTGCATTTGGATTTCCAGATAAACCGAACCAATTTATTTTGTGTGGATTTTGTTCCAATAAATGAAGGGCATTTGGATTTCCAGATAAAACCGACCAAATTATTTTGTGTTGATTTTGTTCCAATAAATGAAGGGCATTTGGATTTGCAGATAAATATATCCAACTTATTTTATCTTTATTTTGTTCCAATAAATCAATTGCAATTTTATTTGGATTTCCAGATAAACAAATCCAAATTATTTTATCTTCATTTTGTTCCAATAAATGAATTGCATTTGAATTTCCCGATAAACAGCGCCAGTCTATTTTATCGGGGTTTTGTTCCAATAAATGAATTGCATTTGGATTTCCAGATAAATATATCCAATCTATTTTATCGGGATTTTGTTCCAATAAATCAATTGCAATTTTATTTGGATTTCCAGATAAAACCGACCAAATTATTTTATCTTCATTTTGTTCCAATAAATGAATTGCATTTGGATTTATATTTGACGATAACAAAGAAAAACTAATTTTATCTTGACTTATCCAATCGCGTAATTTATAAATTTGAGACATAAATAGCTAAGATAACAACCAAGTAAGTTTTTATCTGCTTCTTCCATAGAAAGTCGGTATCATCTTTAATTATTAAACATATAGTTCAAAATCGTCACCATACATTTCCAACCAATTTTCAATATTTGATGGATGGCAATATCGCATTATCAATTCTTCTTTTATTCCACTTGTGCGTGCTTTCAGATATTCATAATTTAATACAAATATATTAGGATTTTCCGATAACCATCTCCAATCTATTTTATCCTGATTTTTCTCCAATAAATAAATTGCATTTGGATTTTCAGATAAGTAATCCCAGTTTATTTTCTCTGGATTTTGTTCTAATAAATGAATTGCATTTGGATTTTCAGATAACGTCAACGAATACATTTTGTGCGGATTTTGTTCCAATAAAGAAATTGCATTCGGATTTGCAGATAACGCCAACCAATTTATTTTATGTGGGTTTTGTTCCAATAAATGAATTGCATTTGGATTTTTGGATAAATATGGCCAATTTATTTTCGCGGGGTTTTGTTCCAATAAATGAAGGGCGCTTGGATTTCCAGATAAACAAACCCAATTTATTTGATGTTGGTTTTGTTCCAATAAATGAATTGCATTTGGATTTGCAGATAAACAAAACCAACATATTTTATCGGGGTTTTGTTCCAATAAACGAATTGCATTTGTATTTTTGGATAAATATTGCCAATTTATTTTCTCGGGGTTTTGTTCCAATAAATGAATCGCATTTGGATTTCTAGATAAATATGCCCAATTTATTTTCTCTGGGTTTTGTTCCAATAAATGAATTGCATTTGGATTTTTAGATAAACAGACCCAATCAATTTTATCTAGATTTATCCAATCGCGTAATTTATAAATTTGAGACATAGTTAAGATAACAAGTAAGCAAGTTTTTATCTACTTTGAATATAAGTTTTATCGGCATCTATAAGCATGTAATAGAATAATAGATAATAGTAGTAACTATTATTATCTTTAATTATTAAACATATAGTTCAAAATCGTCACCATACATTTCCAACCATTTTTCAATATTTGACGGATGCCAATATCGCATTATCAATTCTTCTTTTATTCCACTTGTACGCGCTTTCAGATATTCGTAATTTAATACAAATATGTTAGGATTTTCTGATAACAATTTATTTTATCCAGATTTTTCTCCAATAAATGAATTGCATTTGAATTGATAGATAAATATGCCCAGTTTATTTTCTCTGGATTTTGTTCCAATAAATGAATTGCATTTGGATTTACAGATAGATTCAACCAATTTAATATACCAATATTTTTCTCCAATATATGAATTGCATTTGGATTTCCAGATAACCATCTCCAATATATTTTATCCTGATTTTTCTCCAATAAATAAATTGCATTTGGATTTCCAGATAAGTAATCCCAATTTATTTTATCTGGATTTTGTTCCAATAAATGAATTGCATTTGGATTTCCAGACAAATATGCCCAGTTTATTTTATCCATATTTTGTTCTAATAAATGAGTTGCATTTGGATTTCCCGATAAACAAAACCAATATATTTTATGTGAATTTTGTTTCAATAAATGAATTGCATTTGGATTTCTGGATAAATATGTCCAGTTTATTTTCTCTGGGTTTTGTTCCAATAAATGAATTGCATTTGGATTTTCCGCTAGTAATGCCCAGTTTATCTTATCCATGTTTTGCTCCAATAAATGAATTGCATTTGGATTTTTAGATAACCAATCCCAATTTATTTTATCTTGGTTTTGTTCTAATAAATAAATTGCATTTATATTTGATGATAACCGATTCAAATTAATTTTATCTTGATTTATCCAATCGCGTAATTTATATATTTGAGACATAGATAGCTAAGGTACTAAGCAAGTTTTTATCTAGTTTTGTTTTTTAGCATTGAATCATTTTCAAACATATTTTTCCAAAACAATGTTCTTTCAATTGCTATTTTTTGTAAATTTACCGATTCTTTCAATGCATATTCTGTAAAAAAAAGTTCATCTGAAATATATTTATTAATTCTATTATTAAATATTTCTTCTGCATTTTTATATGCTTCAAATAGATCACAATTAGTTTGTCTTATATTATAAATCATAGATCTATCAAAATCATATGCTGTTAATAAATCAGATTCTCTTACAATATTATATGATGTTTGATATTCTTTCAAGTCTGGAAAACCATTTTTTTTCACATGAGAATAAGACATTGTTGATATAATTGATTTTACAACATCAATTTCATTACTATATAATTTGTCTTGAAGAAAATTTTCAATATTTTTAATTTCAGTATTAGTATTCATATATTTTTTATCACACATATCATGTAAAATAGCTGATACATAAATTATTCTTTCTTGATCTTTAATTTGTGGATTTTCAATTAATTCATGATTATAATTTTTGTTTGAATAATATAATATATTCATGCTATGTAAAATACCATGAGATTCGTCTATATTATGTTGAAATGATTTTATCCGTACATAATTCAATAATTTTGTTATAAGCATTACTATAATAAAAACATTTAACTTTATATAATATAGCGCGGGGAAATTGTAACTAATGATATACGAAAAATTATAAGGAATTGATAGGGTTTATAAGGGATTCATGAACGGAAACTGGATTAGTAGATGTATTGCAACGGACAAAACGTACACATGTATCGGGGGGTCGGGGTCGGGGTCGGGAGGCGAAGCCCCATGTACGAGCATATTAAGTTCATGTTAATGTTATTATTGAAATACTACAAGAATATGAAATTGTTTTTAGAAAGTCGTATATGGCGGCGCTTCGCGCCCCCTACAAGTGAACCCAATAAATAAATAAATGAATAAATTAATATAATCATTGTTTTTGATGCAATGGGGCCGGGGTCGGGGGCGAAGCCCCATGTACGAGCATATTAAGTGCATGTCCATGTAATTATTGAAATTCTATAAAGAATATGAAAGAAATGGTTCTTAGAAAGTCGTATATGGCGCTTCGCGCCCCCTGCAAGTGAACCTTAAATAAATAAATCAAAACTCGTGAATGAACTAGTTTTATACATGATGACGACTTAAAAACTATATTTGTAACAATTAAAAGTCATGACATCATCATCCATCTGTATAACCGTTTTTGCTTGTGCAACAATACCAAAATATAGGGCAGAATTGGATAAAATACGGACAACTTGGGGTAAAACTGCACAAGAATTAGGAATTCGTGTCATTTACTTTTTAGGTGAAGAAAAAACAGATTTAATAGGAAAAGAGTTTGTATACTTGCCAGGAGTAGGTAATGATTATAATAGTGCATCACACAAACAAAACCACGGATTAAAATATGCCACTGAAACCTATTGTCCTGATTTCATTTTTTGTATTGGAACCGATACATATGTTGAAATTCATAATTTGATAAAACTGATTTCAAATTTTGATCCAAATGATGCTCTTTATATTGGTGGTCATGGTTCTCATCGTAGCATTGGACCAACCCGCCTTTATTATCATTCAGGTGGACCTGGATTAATATTTTCGCGTGCAACAATGACTCTACTTTTACCTCATCTTAGTACAATGTATTCAAAATGGTGTGAAATTTGTGATAAATACAATGCCATGTGGTTAGATATGAAATTACATCCATCATGTGATGTTGCAATTGCATGGTTTGTTGCCCAAGAAAATGGAATTAAAATTGTAACACATGATGAAGGTTTTTTTCATTGCACATGGCAAGGTGGAGATTGTCGCGTAAAAGAAGGTTATCCACATTGCACACCCGATCCACGAAAACTTATTGGTTGTCATTATATATCTCCAAATGCAATGGATTATTTACATAATTATTACAAAAACAATAGCAACAAATGACGATAAGTTCGTTCATCACCTGAATTTAACTTAATTCTTTATATTCTCTAGTAGAAAACCATTTCTTTACTGCAGTATATATACGTTCACTCATAGATTCTGTACGCATAATTTTTTGCATATATAGAAAATATAATTCCTTTACATTACCATCCGTTTGTAAATGATATGCATTTCGTTCTTTCCATTGTGAAAATAGACGAATAAATTGTGTACATATAGAATCAACAAAATCCCGAAATTCTTCTTCTATAAAAGGATGCCATTCAGGAAATGAATGACCTTGTTTTTGTTCATAAATATACATTTTTTTTTTAGAAATAATAATGGGTAATAAAACATTTCCTCTGCCAAATTCATTTAATAAATGAATAATACCTTCACTTAGATTGGAATCAAAAACTGTTTGTAAATGATGTGAATTTGGAGATAATGTTGCCGTCCAATCAATAAAAGACCCACTTGCGGGTGTTGCAGAGGTAACATTTAACCAATCTCGGTCGGGAACTTTTCTTCCAACATTTTTTTTAATTTGTCGTAGTTCACCTTCTAATGATACAACTTTATCTGTTAATATTTTGACAGCTAAATATAATTGTGTAATGGTAGGTGGTGAATCATTCCATTTATCCATATTTTCTCTTTTTTCGCGCCGGGATAATTGAAATAATGTACATGCGTTTTCATTATGGTTTTTTAAACCTACACTAGTAACAAATTTCCGGTCACATGCCCTGCATGTATATCGTTGAATATTATGTATACTACTAGATTCAGGTAAATTTTCCATATGTTGATACGCCGGTTGTCGTGGTTGTTTGTTTAATGGCCAAGTTATTTGAATCATTATCCAAATCAATATTTAATATCAATTTTTTAATAATAATAATAATAATATCACAGGACAATATATTAAATTCAAATTAATAAATAATTAATTGAATAACCAAAATTGAAGGAAACAGAATCATGTTTATGAACTTTACGAAAAAGAAACTAGGTACAATAGTACCAGTATCAGTGCCAGCAAAAGTCCCAGTCCCACCGGCATCATTATCAACATCATTGCCATTTTTGGTACAGGGGCAAGGACAATCAGACTATAAAACAGTATTTAGTCTTCCTGCTCCTGTACCCATTACTTCTCAATTGAACCTAGGTCAAATGTTTAATAAATTTGGCATTTCCAAACCATGTAAATCTTGTGGAATGAGTCGCTAAATCCCTCAAATAATACTACATATTCAATTATTATGTAGTATTATGTAATATTATGTCGTATTGTGTAGTATAAAGTATTGTATAAATATATCTCTTCATTGTATCTATCAATAAAAAGAGTAAAAAAAAAGAACTTGTCAATCATATGGAAGATTTATTTATGGATACCAAAACAACAGAAATTGGAAGCCATGTTGTAATGACGGGAACCCATCGTCCAACTCGTGTAAAATATGTGAATATAGATTCCCGTTTTTGCGACAATGTCAGTTCACAATCCAGTAATTCTGGAACAGCAACTTATACAATTTCTTTTCCTGAACGATTAATGAATATTAAATCTTTGGAAGTTATTAGTTTAGAATTCCCTTATACATGTTATAATTTTTCACAAAATATTGGGAATACACAAATGCATTTATCTTCGGATGGAATCAATTATTCAACTATAATACTTCCAGATAATCAATATATAAATATAATCGGATTAACAAGTGCGCTTTCCATAATAACTGGTCAATCTATATCTAGTGATGCTTATGGCCGATGTATGGTTGACAATTCTAAAGGAATAAATCCAATTTATGTTTTATTTGATAGTATTGGTGGTACTAATAATGGTAATATTAATAGTAGTAGTCGTAAAAATTTAGGATGGAAATTAGGATTTCGTCAAAACCAATATACCGTTTTGCCTGGTAAAAGTTTAACAAGTGAAGCTTTTATAGATATAGCTGGTCCTAAATATGTTTATTTGTTATTGGAAGATTACGCTCAAACTGCTCCAACTGCATTTATTGCTCAATATGGTGAAGCAATAGGAAAAAAACAAATAGTATCCAAAGTTCCGCTTGCAGGTTATACATTTGGTAATTTTATTCATGCAAATAAAAATCATTCATTATTAAGTACACCAGTGCGTTATTCTGGATGTGGCGTAAATATTAAAAAAATACAAATTCAATTGGTAGATGAATTTGGGACTGCGTTAAATATCAATGGATTAGATTTTTCCTTTTCGTTAAAATTAGAATTTGAGTAAAGTACAAAAAAAAAAGTTGTCATATATATGACATGAGTACGTGTGTTGATGAAAATACTAATGATAATATTAATAATGATGTATTTTCACCTTCGTCCCTAGGCCCACCCCTAGGCCCACCACTACTGCCGATTTCAGAAGAAATGCCGTTTCCATTTCCATTCCAGGGGATGATCAGTAATACATCACTTCTGAATGATTCACCATTATCATCTCCTTCCTCGTCGGAATTTGGTAATGCAGTAACAATGAGTCCAAGACAATCAAGAGAACCAAGACCACCAAGACCGCCATCAATTGGTCAAATAGGTTCAATCACATTGAAAGAAAAAGAGACAAATTTAAAAAAAAATCCTTTGGAAACAATAGATTCACTTCCAATTATTCAACGTATTCAAAAAATTGGTATGCCATTTTGGAAAAGAAAAGACGATACACGAAAAGAATCAGTACATTATGATCCAGAAAACGAAAATGACAATACGATTGTGGGTAAAAGTATGTATGGTAATCAAAACATAATACAACAACAACGAGTTCATGTCCCTGTGCCAAATCGGAAACAATCGTATGATTCCCAACTTTCCGGCATTGGTGTTGCTGCAAAAGGACGTCAATACCGACGTAGAATAAATAGCGAAAAAGACATCATAAAGGCCGAAATAGTATTTGAACAATCCCAATCATCCCCGTCACCAGATTCTTTTTACATGTCGGAAAAGAATTTGAATCAATCAGAAAAGTATTTTAATCCAAAAAGGAGTCAAAAGGACAATAATACTATGACAAATGCACTGAGGTCTCCATTACCAAATGAAAGAATACAAGCAAATGTGTTTTTACCGAGTAATTTTGGTCGTTCAAATATACGAAGAGATGTTCGTAAAGGAAGATCTAATTCTTTATATTCTGGATTTTCAGTAGTTGATGAAGAAATGGAAATAGATCCAGTAACTCAAAGAGTAGCTGATTTATTGAGTGCAAATAAATTGTCCGATTTGGAACGTTTTTTATTACGTAGGGAACAATTGAACAAGGTCAATATGAGATTGATTTATTTTTTTCATTTATTTCAGACGACGGGAATTTTTTTAACTGCAGTATCTACTCATTATGAAGGATATACCGAAATTGTTTGGGCTGGAATCTTTTGTAATTTTTTGGCAAGTATAGTGAATACTTATGAACATATTAATAATTCTATATCAGAAAGAACACTTGCAGATATTGTTGCCATTAAAGATGGTACATATGTTGATGAACGTAATGTATTGGATGATCAAAAAATATAAAAATCAATCAAATAAGCCTAAAAAATGGTCCATGTAGTATAAAGACAAATCACACCCATAATAATATATTCACAAAGACATTCAGTCATTCTTTTATTTATATATATATTATTCAAAATAATAAATATATAATAATAATTAATATTTTCACAGGCAATAACTGTATATTCATGGTACTGGTGGATTCAAAATGTAATTGTGTAAAATTAAATGTGTAAAATCGTCATATTCCACAGTTCCCAATTGAAAATCATCAATATTCATAACATGGGAGTGGGATGATGACGATAATGACGATAATGACGATGATGATGATGATGGGGATGATGATGATGAAAATGCTTGTTCATGTAGATTATGTAAATGGGTCAAATAATCCAATGTAATATGTTCTTCTCCGATACGTTGTCTTTTATAAATTTTACTGGCAGATAATACGGGGTCAGTTTTCAAATAAATAGTGATTGCATCGGTAAGAGTAATTGTAGTAGTAACAAATTTGAACCATTCTTTGTATATTTCAAATTGAAAATCATCCAAATTTCCATCATCTCTCATCATTTGTGCGAAAATATATCTATCAGTGAATATGGAACGTTCACATACAAGTATATCATATGCATTGCTATCAATAGCATCTTTTAATTGTTGGAAACGAGTACATAGAGCATACATTTGAAACGAAAACGCATGTTTAGTTTTATTGGTATAAAATTCTGAAATAAGTGATTTTCCATCAGAATCACATAATGATTCCCATAAATGCACAGGTTCTTGGATAAATAGCACACGTTTACATTCGGGCCTTTGGTATTTTTTTTCTTCTTTTTCTTTGCATTCTTCATATTTTGCTTCTTTTGTGTCCATTGCCTCGTCATCTGCTTTATATTGCTTATACCCTTGTTCTAATCTAGAAATTAAAGTTGATTTTCCAGCTCCAATATTGCCTTCTAAAAATATCATTCGCATATTATTATTGGACGAGTTAGTTTGGTTGGATTGAGAATAGAAAGCTACTATTTATTTAGCGTCCGACTTTTCTTTGATTGATTGAATTGATTGATTGTGATTGATTGTGATTGATTGTGATTGATTGTGATTGATTGTGATTGATTGTGATTGATTGTGATTGATTGTGATTGATTGTGATTGATTAGTGGAATTGATTGATTGTTTTATATTATTGATTCCAATTCCAAATGTATATTAAAATCAATTTTCTAAATTTTTATTTATTTCTTATAATCGGTTCCTATCTTATATAGTAGTAAAGTTGTAGTTGAAATTACAAATGGTAATTGCTAATAACCAATTGACATTGAATTCATTTGAAATAGATTCAGTATTAAATTCAAATACATCACTTAATCTAGTTTGGTCCCTATCTGGTACTGGTATTTATACTATTAATGTAAATCAATCATTAAATGGTGTTGTATATTTCCCCGTCATCACAAATTTAGTAGATGTCTCGTATACTGTACAAAATTTGGTTCAAAATTCATTGTATTATTTTAGGCTTGATATGAGTAGTAATGGGTCAAATGCTTCTTTATCTTCTTCATACACGACTGGATATACACCTATAATTACAAGTTTTTATAGCAAACCGACATTAAGCTATGCTGTTCCACTTTTTTGGTCAGGAAGTTATTATCAAGTGGCTGTTCAATATAAAAAAACAATAGATATAGGTGCAAGTTTTATAACATATGATATTCCAATTGGTGCATCATCTTTAGTTGTCAATGGATTAGATCCATCAACAAATTATGATTTTCAAATAATTCCGTATGATTTGGGTGGAGTAAATGGTTCAGCTTCCAATTTACCATTACCAATTTTAACAGATTATATACCTTTTATTTCAAATTTCATTTGTAGCAAGATTTATTCAACTAGTGTAACATTATTAATAGATGGTTTATTTGGATATGCCGCTGTACAATACTCTTCTGATGGTGGGAATACTTTTCAAACAACAACTGTAACTGAATTGACAATTGGAGATTCTTATAATGTATCAGCATTACTTCCTGGTACGATGTATATTTTCCGTGTTATACCATACACTTTACAATACAATTCAGGTATAACAAGTAATGTAATATCTGCAACTACATTACCTGGAGTTTCATCTTATTATGTTCAGCCGAGTACAATAACAACAAATAGTGCTACAGTAAAATGGACATTTTGGAATTGTGATAGTGTACAAATATTTTGGAATATAAGTGGTTTACCAAATGTCACATACAAAAGTGTACCTATACCGAATAAAAATAATGCTCCTCGTACCTCCACCACACTACAAAGGCCAGATGGTTCGTATAACATACAGGGTTTGATGCCTTATGTTCAATATCAAACATATTTATTACCATGTAGTGCTAATCCCGACGGTTCACCATTATATGGTACATATACACCAATAGCTTCATTTCTTACCGACTTTAATCCAACATTATCCGTAATTGTTGGAAATGCATGGCCAAGTTCAACTGATTTATCATTTGGATTTAATACGAATGGTATCCAATCTCCATTTTCATATAATATTTTCATGGATCTTAGTACTAATGGGGGTCTTTATGATACATCCATGTATTTACGAAATGGTCCATTTTTAACTGCTCAAAGTGCTTCATTTTCGCTTGATATTAGTATGTTGCAACCAAATACACCATATAGCGTAAAATTTACGCCTATTAGTTTATATGGAGTATCAGGTAACTTTCCTCAAACATTGACATCGGTAACCCTAGGAGATATAAGTCAGACATCATTAAATCTTGTGGTTCCTCTTCCAACGGCTCTTCCAACGGCTGCAGTATCATGTTCTGGTCATTTTGGAAATATTATTGTACAAACAAGTAATGATAATATAAATTATAGTAATGTTGTCAAAACGTCACCTAATGTAACTTCAATAACTAGTAGCAATCTTTTGAATACTTTTAATTGTACTATTAAATTAGACCCTTCTAATGCTGCAATGATTCCGACATATGTTAGAGTAATACCAGTAAATAGTGTGAATGCTATTCAACTTCCAAGTTATTCTTTATATATTCCAGCAATTGCTCGTTTTACCCTTTCTGGTAGTTATTATGGATACACTCAACGTCTTTTATCATGGAATGGTACTTTTGCTGCTATTATAATCCAATCATCAATTGATGGTGGAAACAATTATACTACTGTCTCTGGTACAACAATTTTTACAAGTTCAAGTGGAAGTTATATTGATACTACATCGTTAATATCACCTAGTGGAACAATAATTTATCGCGCGATACCATATTCAAGATATTTAAATGATGGTGTATCAGTAGATATTTCTAGTCAGGGATTAAATACAGTGGGTGTTTTATTTCCTCAAATTTTTTCATATACAATTGGACTGCTTGTACAATCGGATGCAAGTGCTGTTGTATATTGGGCAGGTTCGTATTCATATGTGACTATTCAATCTTGTCTTAGTGGAACAAACGTTTATAATACAATAGCTACCGTTTCTGCGATTAATGGCGTAACATCGTATTCAATTAGTGGACAACCTTTTTCATTTTCTACTCAGGTTTATTATATAAGAATTATACCATATAGTATAGCTGTATCTGGTGAAATAATTACAGGTAATTCATCAGGTTCTATTTATAATCCTCTTATTACGAGTATATCAGCTACCCCAGGTAATAATGTGAATCAAATAGTTGTAACATATAGTGGTATTTATAGCCATGATTCTGTTAATAATAACGGTACTATATTTTATGGATTATCAGGCAGCAATATTAATTTATATACCGACCCGAGTTCAAGTCAATTGAATCTTGGAAGTGGAGGAACAACAACAATACCTGGATTATTACCAAATAGAATATATTCAATTGGAATAATCCCATTTGGACTTGGATACAAAGATATCACTACATACACAAAAGGTGTACCAAGTATAATAAAATCATGTAAAACAGGTTCATTCCTTACGAATTTAACAATGACATATGATGCTTCAAATTCCAGTTCAACATCCGTCCGATTATTTTGGAGTGATACTTGTTATAATACAATATCAGTATACGATAATTCACCCAATCCCCAGATTATAGTATCCATACAATCTCCTAGTGCAACGGTCCCTCGTGGTCCAACATTTTATGATATTACATCATTAATTCCCAATAGTGTATATACATATAATATCCGTGTATACGATACTGCTCAAAATTATGAAACTCAAATTATAAATACAGCAACAATGGCATCATTTACTGATATAGCATTAGGTTATACTAGTACTATGAGTGATATTTCATTTACATGGAGTAATCGTGAATATACTGAATTAACCATCCAAAATACTACAACAAATACTACGGTCAGTCCAACCTACAAGCCTACTACTGGTACTGGTTACAATAGTAAATCTACCGAGATTCTATTACCAAATAGAGTATATTCATATAGATTTTTGTTGAAGAATACAAGTGGATCTTGGGTTTTTACAGATGTATCGGCGACAACGGCTCCATTATTAACATTAACTGCTGGTGGATTTCATGGTACAACGTCTGCATTTGATACATCAACCGTACAACTAACAGCTGGAGGATATTATGATAATCTATCAATATCTGGTACCGGTGGTGGTGGTGGTGGTGGTGGTGTGCCATCATCATTGCCGTCGTTTACTGGTCCAAATAATGTATTTAAAACATTACTTATATATTATCCGTTTTGGACTAATGATTACAATAATTATGTAAACGGATCAGCCCCTCCCTATGGTAGTGCGTCTGCGACGGTCACAGGTGGTACTTCTAACGGTGTTTCTGACACTGCGACCACATCGCTTGGAAATCATTGTTTCAACTGCGGTGAAGGACGAATTTTGTCGGTAAATCCGGTCTATCCCAATAACAAGCAGAGATCTACTACTGGTGGAATAACTATTTCTTTTTGGTATCAATTATCTGGATTAGTATCATCGCTTACATATTTGTGTCAAATTTCCCCGCTAATTTCACTTGTCTATAATATAACTCCATTTGGAGTAACACGCACATCTAGTGGTTTGTCAACCTCTCTAATATCTAGAATAGGTTCTATTGCTACTGTATCTGATAACTTATGGCATCATTGTGCTGTAACATTTGATCCAAGTGCAAAAATGATTATGATGTATAATGATGGAATCCAATCTTGTAGTGGTACTTGGAGTAATGTTTCCGATTTGAGTAATAATAGTTTTAGTACTATAATTAATTGTTCCGGTAGTACATTTACTAATCTATATCTTCAAGAATTTGCAATATACGATACTTATCAAAATAATGCAAATTTTATTCAAAATCTATTCAAGATTGGAAATAATCCAATAACAATAAATGTACCATTAACTAATACACAGTATACATTTACAGCAACTGGTACAAATTCTTCACCAGAAATGGTGACAGCATCATGTGGACCAGTCGCAACATTGGCATCATTACCAATATTGAGTATTGGTGTTATAGACACAAGTTCAGTTCAATTGCTTTGGGAAGGAAGTTTTAATTATGTCTGTATAAGTAGAACTGGTGTTTCTGACATATCTTCAACTGCTCTTCATGGCACAACAATAACTGGATTGTTAAGTCATACAACCTATACATTTTCTGTAACTCCATTCAATCAACCTTTATTTAATGGTCAAAGCGTATCAGGTTTGATGCAAACAATATCTGGTACAACGGCTGTTCCGATCTGCAATTTATGGTTAGATGCGAAAGATATATGCGGAAATGGAACAACAATTCCATCGGATGGTGCTCTTGTCGCATCATGGACAGATAAATCAGGGTATGGTAACAATGCGACAAACGTTTCTCTTCCTGGTGGTGTTAGTAATGGTAATGTTGTATATGCCTCTTCTGGACTAAATTCATTGCCATCCCTAAAGTTTAATAATACTCAGTATCTTAGTGGTACTATTTCCATTACGAATACAACCAACTCAATATCAATATTTGCAGTATGTTCAGTGAACAATCAAAGATGGCTTGCTAGGCTAATTGTATTAGGAGTAAGTGGGGGAAATTATACTAATGCTGGTTCAGTAGGGCTTTTACGGGGAGGTTATGATTACGACAATTTCGGCAATCTATTGTCTTCTAACTGGTTGTGTTCATACAGAGGTACTAATGCTATTGGTCGGTTTGGTCCTAGTCCATCAACGTCACGACCCTATCTGCATGAAACGTGGTATGATGGTTCATCCGGTAATATGTTAATCCAACAGGGGGCTGCGACAATAACCTATACAGCTCCTTCTACTGGAAATTTTAATATCAGTAACTTTATGATTGGCCAGGATTTGGATCCGCCAGATTACACGAACTTATCATCTCTTGCTTGGTTCAGCGGATGTATATCTGAAATCCTGGTATATAACGCTGCATTAAATACAACTGACCGACAATATGTAGAGGGGTATCTATCGTGGAAATGGGGGTTGCAATCAAATTTATCTACTAATCACCCGTACGGCAGTTCGCCTCCAGCGGGCTTTTCGCCAATCAATCTACATTAATAATGAAATCCATAATTTTATTTCGGTTGGCTGCGATGAGTTCCATCTTATAATTAATTATTTCTTCGTTTTATGGCTTTTATTGCGATGTTTTCTAGTAATTCTTCCACGGGTACTTTTACCATTATTACCACCTTTTTTAATTTTCATTGGATTAATCATCAATTGAATCTTGTCTCCATTAGATTTGTGTACATCACTATAAAAAACTGAATTTCTTTTAAAATTATGATGAATAAATTTTTCCAATTCTTTCGGATAGACATCTGCAACTGAAAATGAACCAGGTGATGATGATGATTTCTTTGTTTTGGTTTTATTGGGTACATCACCATAATAAAGAGTTGTATTGTATTGATCCTTTACTTTAGATGGTGGTGAATGAATATCATCAATATGAATTGGAATCATCATTTTTGCCGCATCACTCCATGTTGGCATATTGGATTTCCTAGATTTCCGAGTTGTTGGTTTCCGACGTATAGATGCCATATAATACTATGGATATTACAAATATTATCAAAACGGTACGATACTATGCATTTTCTATTGAGTTCAACATCAAAAATGTACGACTACATCCATTTGCATTCAAACTCAAATATGCTATACACGACAATACAACAAGGCAATACTTGGATACACTACTATTCTACTTTTATATCTCAATGGGAGTCAACATCATGATCATGATCATGATGTGGTACTGCCCTATAGCATGCCTCCCTCCGTTGGCTTCAAAATTGGCTCCAAAATCAAGAGTATGATACTATCCATACTTCTATCAGATTCAACCTATACGTCAATCTCACCCAACTTGTACGACACTCGTACGTACGCATTCATCGGATAGGATCAAATTTCCCCAAATTTCCCCAAATTTCCCCAAATTTCCCCAAATTTCCCCAAATTTCCCCAAATTTCCCCCGACTAATAAACGGATGAACCCACCCTAAATAAAAAACTCATGAACAAAACCCACGAAGTACGATACTACCTATACCTCAATCCATCTCAACCCCATACGATACTCGTACATACATGTCAGTTGGATAAAAAAATATTCCTCCTATTATTACATATTCTTACCCCCTGCCCCTGCCTCATAGACGCAGATAAGTACGACACCACCAGGAGCAGCAGCCACTGATTGGATAACTCCCTGGACTGTGGTCATAGCATTGGCCATGGTTGCTGCGATTGGGGAGGAAGGAGAATTAAATATGAGTAGCAAAGTAGTAACATCTGACAAATATTACTTACCATTGTGATTGACTACGGGTGGGTTTACCGCGGCTTGAACCGCTGCCTGAGCTTGAGCCGCCAAGGCCTCTTGAGCGGCTTGAGCGGCAAGAAGCTCAGCTGCCAATGCCTCTTGAGCGGCTTGAATCACTGCCTGAGCTTGAGCCGCCAAGGCAGCAGAAGCTTCTTCAGCTGCCAAGGCCTCTTGGATACGAAGCTGATGAGCTTGAGCCGCCAAGGCCTCTTGGATACGAAGCTGATGGGCTTGAGCCACCAAGGCGGCAGCAGCAGAAGCTTCTTCAGCCGCCAAGGCCTCTTGGATACGAAGCTGATGAGCTTGAGCCACCAAGGCGGCAGCAGCAGAAGCTTCTTCAGCCGCCAAGGCCTCTTGGATACGAAGCTGATGGGCTTGAGCCACCAAGGCGGCAGCAGCAGAAGCTTTTTCAGCTGCCAAGGCCTCTTGGATACGAAGCTGATGAGCTTGAGCCACCAAGGCAGCAGCAGAAGCTTTTTCAGCTGCCAAGGCCTCTTGGATACGAAGCTGATGAGCTTGAGCCACCAAGGCGGCAGCAGCAGAAGCTTTTTCAACTGCCAAGGCCTCTTGGATACGAAGCTGATGAGCTTGAGCCACCAAGGCAGCAGCAGAAGCTTTTTTAGCTGCCAAGGCCTCTTGGATACGAAGCTGATGGGCTTGAGCCACCAA
>TBL_comb47_HYPODRAFT_10001418_pt1 | contig 31244 bp, 33 predicted proteins | sample TroBogypolimnion_40_FD_10682 | JGI IMG/M metagenome (IMG submission 10682) | reverse complement strand
AAAGGGTCAAAGGCTCATTGAAAGCGACAAAACAGGGCAGAAGCGCATAACATTTGGACAAGAAATATTTTGGCATTTCACACGACAAGAGGTCGGTACATCCCGAGGCCTCGGGATTGCAGTTTCAATTCAAATTTCCTTGCACTTATTTTAAGTTTAATGCGGTCGCTTTATTAAAGCACTGAATATTATGAGTTTTTCAGCAGACCCTATCTATATTAAATACTGGAAATTAATATAGATAGCCTATAGATCGTAGTCAAATAATAAGAGGAGGGTATAGCCTGTACATGGCATCCCTGTGGGATCATTGGCAAATCTTCTTCAGGATTGCCAATAATCGTTGATGGCGTGAGGGTAGAATTACCAGTTAAAAAAGTGCATTCCAAGGCCTGAAATCAGGATCACCAGCCCGGCCGCAAGGTGCATATATTTTTCTTTGGATTTAAAGACCAGGAAGGAAGAGCCCAGATGTGCCAGGTAGACAACGGTCATCATGGTTGCGATGGTCGTGATTCCAAAGAAAATGGCCACGCATGCAATTCCCAGGCCACTTCGTTGTACGGCAGGAATGAATAACATCGGAATCAGGACTTCACAGGGACCTAAGACAAAGATGATAAATAAGACCCATGGAGTCAGTTTGGTTTCATCGACTTTCTTTTCCAGACCATGACTGACCTGATGTTTGATCTCCCGGATACTTTTGGGGATCAGAAAATTTGGCAAATGATGATGGCCACCGTTCCTCAGAAATTTATAGAACCCATAGATTGTATAGAGAAGGCCAAACCCCATAAGTAGCCATTCAACGGTTTTGCCCCTGAAGCCTTCTATGAAATTCAGCTGATTTAAACTGATGCCCAAGGCAATGCCGATGAGTCCGATGACAACCGAGCCACCAACATGTCCCACACCTGCTATAAAAGTGATGAGCATGGTTTTGGGTACATTCCAGTTTCTTGCTTTGCTCAATACAATGAATGGCAGGTAATGATCAGGTCCCAGGGCAGTATGGATGAAGCCGAGAGAAGCAGCGGTGATCGAAAGCAGGATAATCTCATTCATTTCAGATACTATAATTTGTTGATCAGGGAAGCCTGGCAGGCTGCTCCGAAACCATTGTCAATATTTACGACTGATACACCCGCGGCACAACTGTTCAGCATCGATAACAGGGCTGATAGACCCTGGAAGTTGGCGCCATACCCAATGCTGGTCGGTACGCCTATCACGGGTTTATCCACCAATCCGCCGACAACACTGGCCAGGGCACCTTCCATGCCTGCAACGACAATGATGACTCGGGCATTGCGGATCAATTCCCATTTGTTGAATAGACGATGGATGCCTGCAACGCCCACATCGTAGATGGCCTCCACCTTATTGTTGAGAAACCGGGCGGTTTCGACCGCTTCTTCGGCTACCGGCAGGTCAGAAGTTCCCGCTGAAACAACAGCAATATATCCTTTCCCTGTGATTTCCTCTTTATGCTTAAAGACGATGGTTCGCGCCAGTGCATTATAAACCGCTCCGGGGACAACGCTTTTAACAGCGTCATAAACTTCCTGGCTTGCCCGGGTAGCAAGGATGTCAATCCCTTTAAGATACATTCGTTCGGCAATTAACCTGACCTGTTCGGTGGTTTTGCCCTGCGAATAGATCACTTCAGGAAGGCCTGTGCGGTGCAGTCGGTCGGTATCAATGTTGGCAAAGCCCATGTCTTCGATGCCGCGTTTGGTGAAATGCGACAAGGCTTCGACCAGTTCCATTTCGCCGTCTTTATATTTTTCGAGGATGTCACGAATGTCCATAGTTTAGGGTTTTGTTGATGATTCGTTCGACTTCGTTCAGGCTCAGGCCATGTTGGGTGGCCAGGTTCTTCAGATCCTCAAATTCAGGTTTGAAACGTATCTCCCTTCCATTGAAATAACTGCATTTCACCCTGACCGTACCCAGTTCCGTTTCAATTACCTTAGCCGTTCGTTCAAGAACCGTTTTTGCAGCGGCATATTCCCTGATTCCAATGGTGGTGCTGTTGTTGAAGATGATTGACTTCATTTCAGGAATAAAATTTACAGGACATAAAACAGACAACATATTAGCCGGTCTTGACTTCTTCATGATGATCGGGGTCAGAAACACGTCGCTGGCACCTGCTTCAAATAGCGTATTGAACAGGTGTTCGTACCATTCGGGATTCATGTCATCGATGTTGCACTCCAGTATCCAGGCTTCTTCTAAGTGCGCAAGATCAGTGTTTACATTCTCTTCCGACAGGTAAACCCTCAATACATTTGGCACCTCAGTGATGTCGCGCTGCCCGATTCCATAACCAGTTTTCTTTATTCTGAAATCAATCTGATCAGTGAATTCATCCACAGTCGCAACCAGGATGGCGGCGCCTGTTGGTGTTGTGGCCTCGTGCTGCACCAGACCTGTCCTGACTGGTACATCCTGAACAATCAAGGTAGTGGCCGGTGCAGGTACAGGCATCAGGCCATGGGCACATTTCACCATTCCGCCACCCAGTTGGATGGGGGAGGACATGACCTTGTCCACCTTCAGATAATCGAGGCAGATGGCAGCGCCAACAATATCGGCGATGGAGTCCAACGCCCCCACTTCATGGAAATGAACCGCCTGTTTGCTGATATTATGAACCTTGGCTTCGGCTTCGGCAATGAGATCGAATATTTGAAGAGATCTGGATTTGACTTCCGCAGAAAGACTGCTTTGGTTAATCAGTTCCTCCACGTGTCTTAAATGACGGTGCTTCTCGTTTTCCGGGTTTTCGATGACCACGGTGGCTTTAGTACCTGAAATACCCCTTCGGATGTCCCGTTGAATCTCCAGATGAAATCCTTCAATGCGGAGTTTCTGAAGTTCAGCAACCAGGTAATCCGAATCAACCCCCAGATCAATCAAGGCACCCAGGTTCATGTCTCCACTGATTCCTGCAAAACAATCGTAATACAATATCTTCATAGTTGGTTATTTTTTAGCGCTGATGGACTCAATACCCTGTTCAGTTTCCCGGAGACCAGGCCTTCTTCATCAATTTCGACACGTCCGAAGCCAAGCTCAACGAGTTCTCCGGATACCTTTTCCCGGATCAGATGCAGTTTCTGAAGGTCGGCTTGATTCACTTCAATCCGGCCATGGGTCCCGAAGTGACGTACCCTGACATCTTCAAATCCATAACTGTTCAGAAGGTCTTCGGCAGATTCGATTTGCCTTAGCTTTTCGAGTGTTACGGCCTGATTGTATGGGATGCGGGAACTCAGGCAAGGGCTGGCCGGTTTGTTCCAGTTGGGCAGATTGAAATGCCGGGCAATTTCCCTGATCTCTTCCTTGGTGACTTTGCAATCGACCAGCGGGGAAAGTACAAGGTTCTTTTGGGCAGCATCAATCCCGGGGCGATAGTCCCCAAGGTCATCGTAATTGGTACCGCTGAGTATTTCAAAACCAGGGTATTCGTGTTTCATTTCCTGAAGATCGTGAAACAAGTGGTCTTTGCAAAAGAAACAACGGTTGATAGGGTTTTGGCTGTATCGGGAATCGTTCAACTCTTCGGTTTTAATGATGCGTAGCTGAATGTCAAATTCCTCGCAGAAAGATTGAGCCAGCTTAAAGTCTTTGTTTTTCAGGCTTTCAGAGTTGGAAATTACCCCGATGGCATTGTCCTGTCCCTGAAACATTCGGGACAGGTAAAGGACCAGGGTGGAATCAATTCCTCCGGAAAAGGCGACCAGTGAGCCTTTCCGTTGCCTGAACCAGGACTCAAGCAACTGAAGCTTATCGCTTAATACAGTATTTAGTTCGTTCATAGTTAATAATAGTTTTGAACACGATTACTGGATTACTGGATTTACACGATTATTTGATTTGTACAATTAACATATAACTCACATATTTCTTTAATCCTGACCATCCATTAATCCCGTAATCTTGTTCAGACAACTTTTTAATCTTGTTCATCCCATAATCCTTAAATCCTGTTCAGACAATTAAAAATGGTTATTCTGTTTTACTCATAATCAGTTTGCCATGCTGGATGCCCTTGATGCCGATCATCTTATCCGACAATTCGGTCAGACGACGGGAGGCACCTTTCACGGCTATGATTTCCATGCCGTTTTGTTCGCTCAGGTTGAATTGCTGAACACCAATCACCACATCGCGGTATTGCAACTGAAGTTCAGCAGAGCGGGTACGGATTTCGGGCTTCTGGCTGCTATAGACCATCACGATGGCTCCTGCAACCAGGTTGTCGCATTTCCATTTCTGCTCCACCAGGTTCTTCTCAATCAGGTAACGTATAGCCTGTGACCGGTTCGAGAAATTGTTCTCAGTCACATACCCATCAAGAGCGGTAAGCAGTTCTTCCTCCAATGAAACGCCAAAGCGTGAAACAGACATGATGTTACTATTTTATTGATTCGTGTTATCGGGGAACGAAGATAGGGGATTGGAGGGAAAAAGCAAATAAAAGTGGAAAAATCAATTTAGAACAAAGTTTTTGTATATCTGATTCTGGATTGAATTTCTACTTAGTAAAGGAATTCGTATCTTTAATGAGTGAAAAAACAAATAGAAATAGAAGTTGATATTGAGATTGATAAGTTGACGAATTCTATTCAGAATACGATCACGGGTGAAGTTTTTGAAACTGAAGTAACTCAACTTTTACTAAAAGATTTTAAACTAATTAAAAAAGCAGATTGGCAATTTGATTGGCGAAAGGAATTCAATATCCCTGAAGGTGAAATATTTAAACTGGTTACAATTAATAACCCGACAGTTATTCATGGATTGATATGTGTCATTGACAAGAATGATCATATTTTTATGTCTCTCATAGAAAGTGCCAAATTCAATAAGGGAAAACATAAACTTTACACTGGAGTTGCCTGCAATTTGATCGCCTTCAGTTGTAAAATATCTTTTGAGAAAGGTTATGATGGAGTAGTATCTTTTGTTGCAAAATCCCAACTTATCGAACATTATCAAAGTACATTAGGAGCTAAACTATTTGGTGGAGGTAATCGAATGTTCATCGATACCAAAGAATCAAGAGCATTAGTAAAACAATACTTTAAAAATTTTGATTATGGCAAATTATAAGGAAATGGACGATCAGGACTTTGTTTTTGTTAATGAACCTTTAACCGAAAAGGAAGAAAAGGAATTCAGTGACTTTCTTAAAAAACGTAAAACAAGGAAGAAAACGAAACAAGAATTGACATTTGAATCGAAAGAAAAGGGAGAAACAAAGTAATATTGGTATTATTCCATTTGATTCGGATGGACTATGAATTAAAAGATGATGATTAAAATATTTGTTTTACCGTTTATAAGTTATTCTATTAGGAGTATTAGAACTTTTACGTATGTAAAAATCTAGAGACTTAAAACCGACGAAAGTATTGCAATAACTGCAAGTATTATAGCCCAAGTATCTTTAGTAAAGCAGGTTTCTTTTTATGTTTTAGTAGTACCGGTTCCGGTGGGTAGATTTCATTCAGTTGTTCCTTATTTAAATTCAGGAAAAGATTCTTTTTTCTTACAAGTGGTATTTCAATCTGATGTGAGACTTTACCAGCGTATTGTTCAACTACACATGGAAGTACAGGGTGTAATTCTAACGTTTCATCGCAAGTTCCGGTTTCAAGACCAGCTTTCCGGACTGTATCATTTTCCAGGTTTGTATTCATCCAAATAATCTGGTCTCTAATAACTTCAATTTCTGCATATTTCTCAATAGTTGCCTGATGGATATGGAATACATCTAATTTCATGATGTATATTTTAAGGATTATTATAAAGTTACGAATGAATTTTCATATTTGGGCAGATGTATGGAGTTTTATTAAGCGATATAAAGGCAGGCGAGTAAATAATTTACTATTTCCACTTTTGGATAACCTGGACTAAGAATATAACGAGCTAACTTTATGAAGTATGCTGCAATTTGAAAGAGAATTATATGTAGGATTAAGGATTTTTACAAAGAATCGCTCATATCATTTTCTGGAATAAACCGACTTTTCAATATAATGGGAATCATCTGGATAAGAATAGAATGATGTTTAATAATACCTTTTCTTTTGTTTAATCATTGCGGGAGTTTGTGTACCTTTCGGGTAACTAAAAACCATTCTCGTGATAAACATTGCACTATTTGGTCCTCCGGGAGCCGGGAAAGGAACACAATCAGCCTTTTTAATAGAGAAGTATGACCTGTTTTACATTTCAACGGGCGATATACTGCGTAAAGAACTTGCTGAAGAGACTAAGCTGGGACTTGAAGCCAAGAGTATTATTGCAGCCGGCAAACTGGTCTCGGATGAGATCATCGTACAAATTCTCGAGAAGACCATCAAGGAGAATTCACAGGCAGGAGGCTTTCTGTTCGATGGTTTTCCGCGAACAATCATTCAGGCTTATATATTGGATGGGTTAATGATAAAACTAAACACTTCACTCAACTGCTTAATCAGCATTGAAGTGCCTGAAGACGAATCGGTTGCACGTCTCATGAACAGGGGACTGACTTCAGGCCGTTCGGATGATAATGAGCTTATTATACGGAACAGGCTGAAAGAATATGAGGAAAAGACTCTGCCGGTGCTTAATTATTACAAGGAAAAAGGCAATTATATCCCAATTAATGGATTCCAGGGAATAGAGGAAGTTAACGCAGAGATAGAGGAAATCATCAATAAAGAATTGAGTAAAAAGTTGATGAACGTGGTCATTTTTGGGTATCCGGGTTGCGGCAGAGGCTCACTGGGGATTGAGCTATCCAAAAAATATGGTCTCGAATATATATCCACCGGGAGAATGCTTGAGGAAGAAATTAAGGCCGGAACCGACTTAGGGATAAAGATTACACAGGTATTTGGGACCGGAGAATTAGTTCCGGACGAGATTGTCGTGCCCCTGCTCATAGAGAAGATTAAAAATTCGAAGACTGTTAAAGGCTTCATCTTTAAAGGATTTCCAAGAACGCTTGTTCAGTCTTACATACTTGATGGTATATTGAAAAAGCACAACTCTTCGATAAGTAAAATTATTGATATCCAGGTTAGTACGCTCGAATTGATTGCACGGCTTGACAAGCGCAGTAAGACCAGCCATTGCAAACCATACGATACCAGCACAGAGAAAATAGTAAGGAGATTAAAAGAGCATGAAGAAAAGACGATACCTGTTATCGACAAGTATAAAGAAATTCATGATGTGGTTATTGTAGATGGAGAAGCGCCTTTTGAAGTGGTATTTGAAAGGATGACCTTAGAAATCGAAAAAGGGTTTAAGAACCTAAGATAAAAGGAAAGAAGAAAGAGGAAAAGGGAAACTGAAATATATTTCAAAAGCCACATTAAGAAATATAATATTCATTACCAATTTCCTTATTTCCTTTTTCTCTTTCCTGTTAACAATTAAATGTAAAATACCAATGGTGAGATGACAGCACCTACCAGTTAAACCTGACTGTTTGTTTCAGGTTTGGATTGACGCTAAGCGGAACAGGGCTGGTGCTGGCAACACTTTCGATCAACCGTTTTTCTTCTTCAGTATAGGCTTTCTTTGGAAAGTTAAACTCCAGTACAACTTCGGATACTCGTCTGGGATCGTTAGCCATGATTTTGGTAATATCTATTTCAGTACCAACAAGGTCAATGCCATTCTTCATCGCTTTCTGTCCCATAATGGTCATGATGCAGTTGCCAAGTGCAGTTGCAAGCAGATCGGTGGGAGAGAATGCTTCTCCTTTTCCAAGGTTGTCTGTTGGGGCATCTGTAATAATTTTACTGCCCGATTGCAGGTGAATATTTTCGGTTCTCAGCTCACCCAAATACGTTGTTTTTACAGTTGTCATAGTTCTAATATTTCAGGTTATTGGATTAAAATTATCAACTCAATCAACAATCTTTCCTTCTTTTAGTTTTTTGTTGATCCTGGTTAATCTATTCCGTTTGAAGATACACAGGAATAGAAATAAGAAGGAAATAATTCCACATGAGAAAAAATAATTGCTTACCGGATAATGGTGCATCTTTGCCAAGGTGCCTGCGAAAGCTGAAAGGGATGAAACTACTAATAAAACCTTCATTAATTTGTTTAGATTTATTTCAGACATGATATTAGCTTTTATCAGGTTAGTTATTATATCGTTTGGGAATGTTCGCATAAAGTTATGAAAAATGGGTTAAGTTACAAGTATATTCTTCACAATCCGTTCCTGACAATAAGATTTTAATTGGTCTTTTCCATTTGCAACATCATCCTAAACATTTAACTTTGCAGTGAATTAATAAATCAGACAACCATGTTTTCAGGAATAGTTGAAGAGGCAGGCAAAGTGATTGCCATAGAGAAAGATCAGGAAAATGTACATTTTACATTGACCTGTTCGTTTATTGATGAATTGAAAATTGATCAAAGTCTTTCACATAACGGCGTTTGCCTGACTGTGGTGAAAATAGACCATGAAGCAAAAACCTACACCGTGACGGCTATCAAGGAAACATTATTGAAGACTAATTTGGGTAAGCTGGTTCCGGGAAGCAAGGTAAACCTGGAGCGCAGCATGATGATGAACGGCAGGCTGGATGGACACATTGTACAGGGACACGTTGACCAAACGGCTACCTGTATAAAGGTTGAAGCAGCAGAAGGAAGCTGGTATTACACATTCGAGTACCCGTTCGACAAAGAAATGGCTCAGAAGGGCTATATGACCGTCGAAAAAGGATCAGTTACCGTCAATGGAGTCAGCCTTACGGTGGTGAACTCAAAAGATAATTCCTTCCAGGTGGCCATCATTCCATACACCTATAATGAAACCAATTTTCACACTTTTGAAGTAGGTACAACCGTAAACCTTGAATTTGATATTATCGGGAAGTACTTAAGCAAACTGATGACTTATAAATAGGAGACGGAAGACGGGAGATAGAAGACAGAAGACAGGAGACAGGAGACAGGAGACAGAAGACGGGAGACAGGAAAAAGGAAATTGGAATGTTGGTAATTTTAATTCGACTTCTGAATCTTATTCCTGATTCCTGATTCCTGTTTTCGGTCTCCGGTCTTCTGTCTTCTGTCTCCTGTCTCCCCTCTTCTGTCTCCTGTCTCCTGTCTTTTATCGTTTCATAGTGAACTTGGTTGTTCCGATGTTGTTTCCATCAGCAAATACATCAACTGTATATTCCCCTGAAAGGAATTCCTTGCCTTCATTGTCCCAGAAGATATTTACGGGTAAATCATTTCCCTCAAAAGTTATTTCCCGTTTGGCAGAAAATGGAATCTTCAGGTCTTCGAAGGCAAACAAATCGTCAGGCGATTTCTGGAACAATACCTGGTTGGGTTCCAGTATACGAACATAAATTACTTTGTTCCCACGGGGAGCAGTTATATTCCTGCTAAGCACAAAGCTGACTTTGATCTGTTCAGCACGTCGGGCGCTCTCCGCTTCTTTACCGCGACGGTTAATGCCAACCGCAACCAAGCCGGTTGCTTCGAGCTGGGCCGCTACCTTTATTTTTTCCTGAAGATGTACTTTCTCCTTTTGGAGTATCTGATTTTTAGATACCGATTGTGCAAAGCTGTCCTTCACCTGCACGTTTTCGGCCATCAGTATCTGATTCCTGCGGTTGAGTGAATCGACCTGTACAATATAATTCTTCATGATACCACGCAAAGTAGTGACCTCCTGCCGGTATTGGGTAATCTGTCCATAGCTTACCGCTTTGACTTGCTGAATTTCGTCAAGCAAGTCTTTAACTTTGGCTTGAGACATTTCCATTTCAGTCTTGAGGGTAGTATTTGTGGTATGAAGTGAATCGTAGTTTACCATCAGGGTACTCAGATCCGATTGAATGGATGCCTTTTCCATATTTAAGACCTGTAAAACCTTTTGGTTTTCGTTGTGCTGAACCACGAATACGATTACCACAATAGTCAGTATGACTGACAGCATAATAATGATCAGGTTATTCCTTCTATCCTTGTCGGTTTCCCCCAGGGAGAAATGCTTTTTCTTTTGGCCAAATTCATCCATCCTGTCTGAGTTTTGGGGTTTTGTAAAACGTATGCAAAAGTAACAATTTTACGACAGGGAATGCATCCGTTTAGCTTCATCCCTCCTTAAACCGCCGGACACCTCTTAATGCTGAATCCTGAAATCAGGTTAATTCAGCCTTCCCGATCGACGTATTGACTAATAAAACTGTAAGTATAATTGGAAAAATTACGCCTGTTCTTGCGGATTCATCAGTTTACCCAGTTTTAAATAGCCTTCGTCAACACCTGCAATAAGAGTATTGGCAACATTGTCATAGAAATGTTTCCTTTTTTCAGCTTTGTTCTTCTTTTCAGGATGATTAGCCAGGTCACGCATTTCATTCCGGAGAGTCAGGGTCTGCTGAATGATCTCATGAGCCTGAGCATCATCAGGCTTTTGATACAAACTGGTATAGGTAAAACAGTCGAGAATCAGATCAGACACTACATAATCAATCTCTTTTTTTAATCTTCGTCTACTTGTCATAGCTTAATTTATTTCTGAAGTTAATGGATATTTCATAGATTTTGTTTCCTGTAAAAGGGCCTTAACCGAACCAAGCAATATTTCGGTCTCAACCTGTACCGGCAGATGATTCCTATCGTCGGTGAACCATATCTTCATGTATTCACCTTCCGGGAAAAAATCACCCTGCAGTAAATATACTGAAACTTTATGACATCGGTATGTTTTCCCTTTTCGGGTCTTTACATTCTCTATTCCCAGGTAGTGAAAAAAAAGATCGGCAACCTGTTTGTCAATCAACATACGGTAGGGGACCTTTTGTCCGATAAATAGTTTGTTGAAGTCAAACTTTCTGAAATTGTAAGCGGTAGCCAGCAGATCAAAGGTATTACTTTGAATTGGCAAACTGGTCAGGGATATGGGTTTTTTCCCCTGTTTAACCCGTGCAGCAATTTTTCCTGAAGAATAATCGAATCCATACTGATGAACTGAATTTTCTTTGGAATGGTTCATCACCCGGCTCGAATATATGGGCAGGAATGAATTGTAATTGCAGTATGTTTCGAAGGTATCGCGCACCGAGTAGAGCAGATCAAATGTTTTGAGCGATTTTCCCAATGCCTCCAGATGCCAGGCCTTTTGCTGTTTGTATTGAACCGTGTCGGTTCTGAATTCAACTTCTCCGCTCTGTATCCAGATAAAATTCCAATTGTAATAGGCCCCATAGCGGGCGTATTCTCCACTGGAGAAAGGATAATCGGTATTTTGCCCTGAAGACTGATAAGGGAAAAAGAAAATCAACAAACCAATCAATGAAAGCCAGAACCTAATCAGTTTTCTTTTTCCCGTTCTTTTTTTCAAGTGCCTTCTTTCGGGCTTTTTCTTTTTCAAGTTCGTCGTCAATAATATCTTTTTTGTAATTAGCCTTATAATTAATTTCCCAGGTTTCCTTGAAATCAAAGTTTCCGCGAACCTTGATTATTTTGGGGAAGTAAACAACCTCTTCAGGCTGAATATTTCCTGCAAGGTAACCGGTGTCCCATTTCCCGTTTTTATTCGAATCCACAATGAGCCTGATTTTATACTTATCGGGTTTCAGGTAGGGAAATTCAACCTTGGCGGATCCCAGGATCTGAATTTTCTGAAGAACTCTTTCATCCTTATCATTTGACAGCAGTTGAACAATTGCTGGTCCGTTTAGATTGGCAACAGTCAGGATGATCTTGCCGTAATATTCTTCCTTCTGAGTCTTAAATTTCAAATGGACTTTCTTGTTCGGATAGCCATAAATGTTGAAAGCTGCTGCTGAATCAATCTGAAATAAGTAATTCGCATTGGGGGTCCAATGATGTTCGATAAAATACTTTCGTATCGAATTGGAGTCTCGCTTTACTTCAATCGGAATCTTTGTTTTAACCGTATCAACCAATGAATACAGCCTGATTTTAGATAAGTCGAACGAGGTAAGAGGTTCAGGTGCTTCAATCTTAATTCGTTGATAAATATCGTGTGCCGAAGGGTTGATATTGTTTGAAAGGGTTATACTTGGCAATGCAGGAACCTCGCCCTTTTTCTTCTTGATTTTCGGCATTTTGATTCGGGCATAGATCATCTGAACAGTATCATGCTTGATAATCATGTGGCTCATTGAATCAAGCGCCTCATATTTTAATTCAAATTTAAGTGAATCATTTTTGCTAATAATAGTATCAGTCAACCAAACTGTTATCGAATCCCGCTTGAGGTTCTTCTCGATGAAACACCAGTCTTTGGGAGGGGTGGGTTTAAGTAATTTGACCCTGAAAGAATCACTTAGCGACTCTTTAAAATAAAAGTCGATCTTATTACTCTGAGTTCGTTTGGAAGCGTCGAGATACTGATCAAATTTTATTTCATCGAACATCATCAGGTACTGAGGTTTTGGAGAATAGTCCACATGGCCGGTTATGACAAGCGTATCCTGATCTTTAATGATTGTATCGTTTCTTACCACATATTTAGCCGAAGGAACAATGATTGAATCATCGAAAGCAATTGATTCTGCATGTGAATTGTAGGTCAGACTGTTATCTGCATCCATAAGGGCATAAAGACGATATTCGCCGGGGGCTATATTGGCGATCATAAAGAATCCTTCTTTATTGGTCGTTCCGATGTAATCGGGAATACTATCGATAAACGCCTTATAATCTTTTTGACGATGAAGCATAACCAGGGCCTTCTCAACCGGTTCCTGGGTTAGGGCATTCTTGACATATCCTGCGACCCTCAAACTATCATACGATGGACCGGTAGAGAATGAAAAACGCATATCGTCAATTGGATTTTTCTCATTGTTATCGACCACCGCATCTTTAAAATCGAGTGAATAAGTCGTTCCTTTCTTCAAAGGCTGGGCAAATTCAATGATCAGGGTCTTGCCTTTCATCTTTACAATTGGCTTCTTTTTCATAGGAGGAGAAACCACCAGCTTTTGGCTGATCTGATCAGACATGATGTATTCGTCGAAAGTAAAGCGGACATCCTTCCCATTAAAGTTTGTGCTGTGCAATAACGGAGTTGTTTGAACGACTACCGGAGGGATGGTATCTTTCAGTCCACCTGATGGACTTCCTATATTGGCACAGGAGGTATAAAAAATCAGGTAAAAAAGTGAAAGCCCAAGTAAAACAGGCACTATACTCTTCAGTCTGAAATAGCGTCTTTGTATATTTACAGATGAAATCTGTTCTGAAGAATTCAGTTGCGGATCTCGGTGGATGTCATATTCAGTTTGTTCCATAGTCGTATAATCCCTGCAAACTTACTAATTCCTGAAAACATAGAAGAATAAGCTCCGATAATTTATATTTGATTATCTAAAACCACAAAGGAGGATCAATTCCTTGACCCTCCTCTGTTATAGTGATGAAAGTAAACTGATGATAGTTAATAATATTACTTCGGTGAAGCTTGCTGTGCTTGCTCGATCATTTGTTTATTGGCTGTAATATAAATCTCTACCCGGCGGTTTTGAGCTCTTCCGGCTTCGGTAGCGTTATCGGCAACCGGTTCGTCAAAAGCCTTGCCTTCAGTCTTCATTCGATCATTTGCAACTCCATTGTCATTCAGATATTTGGCAACTGAAGCTGCACGGTCGTTCGATAAGACCAGATTCAGGTCATGTGAACCCTTGTTGTCGGTATGCCCGTAAATGGTGATATCCGTTTCGGGTGTTTCCTTCAAAGTGTTAGCAAACTTTATCAGTGCAGCTTTGGAGGACGTGTTTAAATCGCTCTTCCCGGTAGTGAATAAGATCCCGCTATCGAAGGTAACTTTAATCGCCTGAAGGTTATTGGCATCGGTTACAGTTTCCACTTTTGCTCCTTCAATTTTTTCAAGTTCGGCTTTCTGCTTGTCCATCTTCTTCCCAATAATTACACCGGTTCCTGCACCAACTGCACCACCAATGGCAGCACCTATTGCCGCACCTTTGCCGTGTCCAAGCAGGGCACCTACTCCCGCACCTAAAAGCGCACCACCAGCTCCTCCAAGTACACCGCCTTTTGTCGAATCTTTTGTGGTTGCACAGCTACTCAGGAGAATTGCACTGCATAATACAAGTGCGGTTAATGATCTAATGTTTTTCATTTCAGAAAATTTTAATTTATTATACTTTGATTTTGATTATACACTGAACAGAGTTCAGCTTTTATTAAGGGCAATCCCATTATAAATCCGGCAGTATTTAGATGCATACAAACCGGAAGCAATATTAACACACAAAGGTTAAATAGGTTTTGCAAATTTATCCTTTTTGATATAAATTATCAAATCCATGAGAGTAAATATCTGTTTGTTTCCTTTGACTCAATAATCTTTCTGAACTTAAAGTATTTATGTTTAGCCTGTTGGTGGAATATAATCAAATCGTGTAATCTGTCTGTGGAATTATATCTTAAACTAAGGATCAAGCGATCCCATAGAATTTCAAACCTCATTGAATCCATGGTCCATAAGGCAATCCTGCTGATGAGGATAATTCAGAAGAATAGATGAGTTAGAATCAGGGAACTATCGTTTCATAACCCCGTAACAGAGAATCTTCACGATATTATCAACACTCTGCTCGAGGTTAACCTTGCTGTAATCGCCTGCGGCAAGCGGCATTTCAAGCCCTTTGATAGCCGTGGTAATTCCGATGGCTGCAAGGGTCAGGTCATAAACCTCAAAGATGTTTTTACGAACCCCTTCTATCAGGATACGCTTAATCATACGGATTTCTTCCTGCTGATGCCGGTGCTTAATGTTTTCGATAAACTCAATAGCCGTTACATCGTTCTCAAGTGCATTGTAAAAATTGGCCATCCCGCGGAAAGTAGTCAGCTTGGTAAGAATATAGTCCCGTAGTTTGTCAACCGGATCGGTATTCCGGTTCACCACGATTTCAAGTTCCCTGCGAAGAATGTCAACTTCTTTCTGGATGACTGCCTGGAAAAGGTCCTCCTTGCTCGTAAAATAATAATAGAGAGAACTTTTGCCTTTACGAACAGCATTGGCGATATCGTCGAGTGTTGTTTTTTTGTATCCGTATTTGCTGAAAATTTCCTGAGCTATTTTCAGTATGCTTTCACGGTTTGCATCTTTTTTGTTCGACCCGTTTTCAAAGTTCATCGCCATAGCCAAAGGTTTAAGTCAATCAGTTTACAAATATAATGTTAATTTTCAAAATAGTGAAACCCCTCACATTAATGCAAAGAAACACCACATTTTCTAATTTCAGCGTCTTCTGCCCTTTTTTTTATGCCCCGGCTCCAAAAAATCAACTGCTGCTTTTGCTGACTTATCCTGAATCAGTCCTAAATCGAGTTGTTTCTTCTCCAGGTTGGTCCTTGTAATTTCAACTTTGACCACATCTCCCAACTGGAATACCCGGTGTGAATGACGTCCTTCAAGGCAATAATTCTTCTCATCGAAAATATAGAAATCATCGTCAAGCGTACTGATTGGAATCATTCCCTCGCATTTGTTTTCAAGTTCAACATAAAGGCCCCAGCCTGTTACACCTGAAATCACTCCTGAAAATTCCTGCCCGATCTTATCCTGCATAAACTCTACCTGCTTGTATTTGATGGACGACCGTTCTGCATTGGCTGCCTTGTTCTCCATGTTGGAGGAGTGTTTGCACATGTCTTCCCATTTCGTGGCGCTTACTGAACTCCCGCCTTCAAGGTATCGATCCAGCAGGCGGTGAACCATCACATCGGGATAACGCCTGATGGGAGAGGTGAAATGCGTGTAATATTCGAACGAAAGACCGTAATGCCCGATGTTGCGGGTCGAGTACACCGCTTTGGCCATCGTACGTATGGCGAGTGTTTCAATGACATTCTGTTCGTTTTTACCCTTGACGTTGTTCATCAGTTGATTCATCGACTTGGTAATCTGACCCGGCGTTCCGAGTAATAATCCGTAACCGAATTTATGTATGAAGTGATTGAAGTTTACCAGTTTCTCGGGATCAGGTTTATCGTGAATCCTGTAAACAAAGGTTTTGGCTGTTTTATGGTCTTCAGGGTTGCCAATAAACTCAGCCACCCGTTTGTTGGCCAGAAGCATGAATTCTTCCACAAGCTGGTTGCTTTCCCTGGCTTCCTTGAAATAAACCGAAAGAGGCTTCCCGTTTTCATCGAGATTAAACTTTACCTCTACGCGTTCAAAAGCCAGCGAACCTTTCTTGAAACGGGTGTTGCGAAGCTTTACAGCCAGGTCCTGCAGACAAAGAACCTCTTCTTTCAGTTCGCCTTCGCCGGTTTCAATGATGGCCTGCACATCTTCATATGCAAAGCGTTTATCCGAATGAATCACTGTACGGCCAAACCATTGATTCTGAATCTGAGCTTCATCGTTGAGCTGAAAGATAGCCGAGTAACAAAGTTTATCTTCATTCGGACGCAGTGAACAGACCCCGTTCGAGAGCTTTTCGGGAAGCATCGGAACGACCCGGTCGACCAGGTAAACCGAGGTTCCGCGCTCATAGGCTTCCTCGTCCAGGATAGAACCTGGGGTCACATAATAGGAAACATCGGCAATGTGAACTCCGACTTCCCAGAATCCGTTCTCAAGCTTGCGCACCGACAGTGCATCATCGAAATCCTTTGCATCGGCAGGGTCAATCGTAAAGGTTGTCACACCCCGCATGTCGCGCCGGCGAAGGATCTCATCGGGTGGTATCTGATCAGGAATCTTTTCAGCAGCTTTCAGTACACTCTCCGGGAAACGTAAAGGCAAGTCATATTCTGCAAGTATGGCATGCATCTCAGCATTATTATTGCCGACATCGCCCAATACTTCGATGACTTCCCCAAATGGGTTTTTCGCCTTGGTAGGCCATTCCGTAATCTTGGCAATGACCTTCTGTCCGTCTTTCGCACCGTTCAGCTTCTCGTTGGGGATAAACAAATCGAATGCTACTTTTCCTGAAGGAATAAAGAAGGCGAAATTCTGTGATTTCGAAATCGTCCCCACGAAGGTCGATTTGGCCCGTTCAACAATTTCGTCTACTTCCCCCTCGGGTTGCTGATTCTTGCGAATGGCATACAGGTGTACTTTCACCACATCGCCTTCCATGGCGTGGTTCAGGTTCCTTGCCGATACCAGTACAGGCTTCTCTACCTCTTCCGAAACAATAAATGCAAAACCCTGGGGCTGAATTTCAACCTTCCCGGTAATGCTTCCGCTTCGCGATTTAAGCTTGTATTTTCCGCGCTGAACACTATGAAGATTATCGCTTTCGGTCAGTTCCTCCAAAACCACGAATACCAGTTTAGTGATCTCGGGATCCTTGATTTTCAGCTGGTCTGCTATTTGTTTGTAATTATAGGTGCGTTCGGGATTATCGTAAAAAAAATTCAGTATTGCATTTTTAAGCTTAGGCTTGTTGAATGATTCAACCAGCTTAGCCATTTTATCTTTCTTCTTCTTTGCCATTATTTGGGTTATTTAAAAAACAATGTAAGGTAGGAAATATTTTTGGTATCAGGAATGAAATAGCTCATCTATCTCCTTTGTTTGACGCAGAATTAACCTGATGAGCCCGGATTGATTGTCTTGAGCACGATTAAATAATAGTCTGAACACGATTACTGGATTACCGGATAGCCAGGATTAAAAAGATTAAAGAGATTAGATAATCGTGTAAATCATTAAATCCAGTAATCTTGTTCTGACTATTATTTAATCGGGTATCGATCAGGGTTGAATTGTCACCTTGTGTATACCTTGTGTATACCTTGAGTATACCTTGTGTGTACCATGTGTATTCCTGAACTCATAAGGTATACTTATGCTAGTCTCATTTTATACATACGATATACTTAAAAGGGCACTCTGAACCAGGCCGTATACGACAGGTTCCCTGCTGAATGTTTCATGGAGTGCGAAAAAGATGGCGTTTTGTAAATATGGAGAGGAAACTGTTTGGTATAGGCATTTATTTGTTAAACTGGAAAGCATTGTGGATGGTTACACTGGGTGTTAAAACGAACACTAGTTGAGTTCCAAGGGTATGAAATTATAGTATTAGTCTGCTTGTAATGCACACTCCGCCATTCGAATATTAAATAATTGAAATTAAACTGATTAATAAAATTGGAAGTTCAGAAAAGAACCGTAGATTTATAATATAATTGGTTATGATTAATATTTTATAAGCCACGGTAACAGAAAACACATCATCAAAAAATAATTTTGATATGGATATTCAGGACAAAACCAAAGAAGAGATCATAGAAGAGTTACAAGAATTGCGGCAAGAAAATAATTCCCTAAAGGAATTGTATTATAAGGAAAATTCCTTATCTAAATGCTCGTATGATGAGATGCTTGAAACCAATCTTAAATTAACACTTGCCATGCAGGGCGGAAATATGGCCTGGTGGGAAATGGATGTACCAACCGGCAATGTCACCTTCGACAAGCATAAAGTTGAAATGCTGGGTTATCCGCCTGAAAAATTTACACACTACAGTGATTTTACTACTTTGGTCCATCCTGAAGACTATAAACGGATCATGAATGCCATGAAAGGCCACTTTGATGGTACTCTTGACAAATATGAAGCTGAATATCGGATTCAGGCCAGTTCAGGTGAATATATTTGGTTCTATGATTATGGGTCTGTTATAAAAAGAGATTCAAAAGGGAAACCATTGATTTGTACCGGATTTGTATTCAACATTACTGACCGGAAAAAAGCAGAGTTAAACTTGCTTAAAATCACTAAAGCGATAGAATCCATAAGTGATGCTATTGCAATTTCAGATTCACAGGGACATCATTTTTATCAGAATAAAGCGCTATCCGATCTATTTGGATACGAAACTGCCGAAGAATTAGAAGCAGCCGGAGGGGGAATGGCCAGAGTTAAAGACCCGGCTATTGCGAAACAAATGTTTAAAGCTATTTTGCATGGTAAATCCTGGTCAGGTGAATTAGAGATGGTAACTAAAACCGGGCGGGTCTTTCCGGCTTATGAGCGTGCAGATGCGATAAAAGATAAGGAGGGAAATATAATTGGAGTTATTGGCATTATAACTGACATCACTGAAAAACAAGAATTTGAGAAAAAAATGCTTCGCGATAAAATATTTGCAGATCAACTCATCAACTCACTTCCTGGTTTATTTTACGTAACTAATGCTGAAGGCAAATTCATTAACTGGAACAAAAATTTGGAAACCGTATCAGGATATTCCTATAACGAAATGGCTGAAATCAGCCCTCTTGATTTCTTTGCCGGAGCAGACAAATTAAATATTGGAAAAAATATCATACAGGTATTCGCAGAAGGATATGCTTCAGCAGGAGCAACTTTTATTTCGAAAAATCAAACTAAAACACCCTATTATTTTACGGGTAAAAAAATTACAATTGATAATCAAATCTACTTATCCGGATTAGGTATTGACATTAGCGCCCAAAAGACAAATGAGGAAAATTTACGGAGAAGTGAAAATATGCTTCAAACGGTCCTGGATAATTTTCCCGGAGTGGTATTCTGGAAAGACAGACAATCGATTTATCTGGGATGTAATCAGTCATTTGCAACCGGAGCAGGATTAAAAAGTCCGGCTGAGATTGTTGGGAAAACTGACTATGAAACACCATGGGCATCAACGGAAGCCATTAATTACCTTAAAGACGATAGGAATGTCATGAAATCGGGTAAAGGAAGAATGCATATTATTGAAACGCAGCATCAATCCGACGGTCAGGTAATATGGCTGGACACCAGTAAATTTCCAATGCGGGATTCAAGTGGTCAGGTCATTGGCGTGATTGGTGTATCCAATGACATTTCCACGCTTATGATAGCAGAGCAAAAATTAATAAATACGAACAAAGAACTTGTCTTCCATATTAAAGAAAAGGAAAAGCGGGAACAAGAATTAATTAAAGCTTTGGGCAGAGCTGAAGAAAGCGATCGTCTGAAATCTGCATTTCTTGCCAATATGTCGCATGAGATACGGACCCCGATGAACGGCATTTTAGGTTTTGCAGGCATCTTGAAAGAGGTTGATCTTTCGGGTGAAGAGCGCAAAGAGTATCTGGAACTCATGGAGAGAAGCGGAAACCGTATGCTTAATATCATCAATGATATTGTTGATATTTCGAAAATTGAATCGGGACTGACAGAGGTTCATTTGAAGGAATCGAATATAAACGAGCAGATAGATTATATTTATACTTTCTTTAAACCTGAGATGGATAAAAAGAGCATTCAGTTTTCCTGTAAAAAATCTTTATCAGGGAAAGAAGCTGTTATTCATACAGACCGGGAAAAAGTATATTCAATTCTGACCAACCTGGTTAAAAATGCCCTTAAATATACCAATGAAGGGTCAATAGAATTTGGATATGATCTTGTAGAGACGCAATGCATTGCGTCTCTACCGAATTCCACAATGTCTCTGCAATTCTATGTAAAAGACACAGGCATCGGGATTGCAAAAGACCGGCAGGAAGCCATATTTGAACGGTTTATTCAGGCCAATATTACCGATAAAATGGCGCGTCAGGGAGCAGGTTTGGGTTTATCGATTTCTAAAGCATTTGTGGAGTTACTAGGTGGTAAGATCCTGGTAAGAAGCAAAGAAAGAATAGGCTCAACATTTTATTTCACTTTACCCTATAATGCAGAACCGAAAATAAATAGCATTGTTCAGAATGTACTACCAACTGAGCATACAGCGAGTCATATTAAAAGACTTAATATATTAATTGCCGAAGACGATGAAACATCCGAAATTTTGATTTCAATGCAAGTCAATAAGTTAAGCAGTAAAGTATTAAAAGCAAGAAACGGTAATGAAGTTGTAGAAATATGTCGTTGCAATCCTGACCTTGATTTAATTCTGATGGATATTCGAATGCCTGACCTGGATGGATATGAGGCAACCCGTCAAATACGCCTATTTAACAAGGAAATTGTAATTATAGCCCAGACAGCTTACGGGCTGTTTGGCGACAGGGAAAAGGCGATAGAAGCTGGATGTAATGATTATATTGCAAAGCCTGTTCACAAAGATGCATTACTTTCATTAATACAAAAGTTTTTCAAGCTATAGCTTAATGTAAACACACTTTAACCAATGTTACAAAGGTTTTGAATAACAGGGCTTTACTATCGGAGAACCGGCAATTCGGTTATCAAAGAGTTAAAATAAACCTGATTAATATAATTGAAAGATCAGGAAAGAATTATACGTTTGAATTAATAAATGACTTTGAGATGTTTTATTGATTTTAGCTTTAAACAGATAATGAAACATATTAGAAAAGCGTTAATAGATACAATTGTTACTGGTGGAATGATTATGATTTTTGCTGTCTTTCAAGAATCAACAGTATTAATCTACAGAGCTTTAATTCCAATAACAGCAATTGCCTGTTACAATTTTATTAAAGCAGCATTCGGAATCTATATTGATAAGAAATGTATGCATCTGAACTGAAAATGTCTAATAATAAATGGAACATTGTAATGTACATAGTGACGGCATAAAGTCCCGGGTGCACTATTCAGTCGCCCTTGGAGAACATCCTTGAGGCAGCGCTCATATTCTTCCAGAAATTTATCACTGAGTTGAGTAATTTTTCTTATTGGCTGTATTAGTCTTTGTATGTTGAAAGGAGGTGGTTATTTTTTAATCCGGTTGAAAAATTATATAGCCTTTACTCCAAATGGGAATTGACACTTAAGATTTTCTATTTACTCTGATAAGATTTAAAGAAATCAAATAAATTTGTAATTTTGTGACATGTGCAAAGAAAAATTGATAACAGGGGTTAAAGTTACCCAACAGATGAGAAAGGCCAGGGCAATCTTGAAAAATCAAGTAATACCCAGAGAAGAACAGTTTCAACAAAGGGAAAAAGGTGGGAGATTAAGCACTGAACTAATCAGCGCAATGAAAACGAATGCCTGATTTAATTATCATTGCAGGATGTAATGGTGCAGGAAAATCGATATATGCTTCAACGTTTCTCCCTAAAGAATTAGTTTCATTCGATTACGATAAGTTATTTCTGGAATATTACAATGAGTTACCTGATAGTGAATTCCGGGAGAAATTTGTAAAAGACAAAACAACAAAAGCATTTAAGAAGGCAATCAAGAATTGTCTGATTTCTAAATCTGATTTTTGCTACGAGACAAATTTTGACACCCATCCACTTTATTGGGCTGAGAAATTTAAAGCTGAAGGATTTACAATTAACCTAATCTTCTTTTGCCTGGAAAACCAAGAAATTGCAAGGCATCGGATTCTGGTAAGGACAGAATTTAAGGGCCATTTTGTTGATAATAAAACCATTGATTTAAAGTGGAAAGCAGGGTATAAGAACTTAAATAAGTACTATTCCTTTTTTGATAATATTCTTTTTGTTGATAATTCAAAACCTAAAACTATTTTTACAAATATCCTTCAAATTGAACGTGGAGAAATAGTACTTATGACAGATAAAATATCTGAATATTTCAGCAGGAGATTACCTAAAATCTACGAACTGATTAGAAAGGTTTAATGCTCACTCTGGAGGCAAGATATGGAGTGAAGAAAGATATAAAGTTCTAAAAATATCGGAACTATTTCTTAGCTTTGAGATACGATGATTACGAATTGACCTTTAAAAACAATCGGAGTGTTATTAAAAAATGGTTGAGGAATAATAGTTGGATTTAAAAGCTGCAGAGATGAAAGATATAATGGATATAAAAAAAGTTGAGCATATCAAAAGATTGGAAAGTGAGTATGATTTACAAAAAGCATCGATGCTCGAACGTAAATTGCGGTTAATGATTAAAGAGAATCCCGACTTAAAATCCATTCGTAAAAAGCTTCGTGATTTGATTAAAGATTATGAAGACAGAGAGTGGGCAGACCTTGATCATATTTCAGATTCAAAAGTAGAAGAATCGGATAGGGCAGAGAACTGTGTAAATTATGAGCAAATATTTATCCATAAACGAAAGGAGAGCATACGGAAAAAACTCAGGGAGTTCGATCTGACACAGCAAGAATTGGGAGTACTTCTTGATCATCCTAAATCATATATGAGTGAACTGATCAATGGCATATCTCAATTCACGCTGAAGGATTTGGTAATCATTCACAGGACTTTGGGGATAAGTCTAAATACATTGATTCCAACTTATTTAGAATCAGAGATAAGGGATAAAGTGAAAGAAACGATATTGAAACTCAATAAACCCAAGCTTAGGTTGAAAAAGACAGAATTAGTATAAAATTAACCGCATAGAATAACCATGATTTCATCTGAAAAGTAGTGACGGCATAAAGTCCCGGTTGCAGTATTCATCAGCCCTTGGAGGACATCCCTGTTGCAGAGTCCTTATTCTTCCTTTTGGATTTTATCAGAATTAATTGAGTTCTTACACAAATATTGACAAGATTTTTATTGTGTGTAGTTTCCTTTAGTGAAACATTATTGCTATTTTTGTAATTAAGTTTATGAAAGTACATTTGATTAAGAAACAATCGATTGAGGATTATATCTTAAATAATGCCCGAAGCAGACCATCATTCGAGATTTGGTTATCAATTTTAAAGTGGGTTGAATGGAATGAACCCAAGGATATTATTTCAACATTCAACAGTGCTGATCTGCTAGGAAGAAATTCAGAAAAAGTGGTTTTTAATATAGGAGGGAATAACTATCGGTTGATCTGCAAATATCATTTTGGTAATACGAAAGTTCATTTATTCATAAAGTGGATTGGAACTCACGCAGAATATACAAAACTTTGCAATGATGGAAAACAGTTTGATATTGATGCTTATTGACAGCGAATATAACAATGATTAGAATGGAAACTTTAAAATACACCTTGATTAAAAGTAATGAGCAATACATGAATTATTGTAACTTACTTGAAAAATTGGTTATTCAAAATGAAAATCAATCCCTGGATGAGATTGATTTGCTCACCTTATTAATAGAGAAGTGGGATGAAGAGCATACTGTTTTAAATGACTCTTCACCGATTGAAATATTAAAATCATTAATGGCTGAACAGAACTTGAAATCAAAAGACTTGAGTGACATCCTGGGATTAACAAAAGGAACAATTTCCAAGATATTGAATTATAATAAAGGTCTTTCCAAGGATACAATCAGGAAACTTTCTGATCATTTTAAAGTCTCGCAAGAGACATTTAACCGTCCTTACCGATTGGTTCAAGAGGTGAATACACATTATCGGGATGCAAGTCATTTGAATACAAAGAAAGACAGATTGGAAGCAAGGTAAAGAAACAATAAGGAAAGACTTACTGGTTTGGTTCTTTAAGCTACAAATAGGAAGTTCCATTAACAGTGCAAGGCAACAAAATGTTAAAGCTGATAGTAGACGCAACCAATTGGATTATTGCGTAGTCTTATTAGATGTTAAACTAAAAGACCTCTGACATGAAACAAACAATTGTAGGTATTGCCCTGGTTGTGACACTTCTTTTTGCATTTATCGCTTGTGATAATAAGGAGGTTTTGCCTTCAAAGAACGGAGGTGTTGAATTATTCCTTTTGGATTCGTATCGGACCATCGGCAGTACCGTTCATATTGATGAAACAACAGTCGTTACGAAATCCAAACCTTTGGTGTCATTTGCTGACTTTCTATCTTATGACCCTAACACGTTTACGTTTAAGATTTCGGATACAGCAAAAGAAGCAATAAAAAGTCTGCAACTTTCGGTACACGGAACGGCCTTCGCCATAAAAGCTAACAATGCTCTGATTTATACAGGATATTTATGGCCAGCCTATTCTTCAGCAAGTTGTGATTGGGTGACTATTGACCCATCAACGCTTTATATAGGCAATGAATTAATCGTTCAAATGGGTTATCCTGGTTTAAGTGAAGGACAAGTAATTTCGGATAAGCGAAATGACCAGCGGATTTTAGATATATTTACGAGCGATAATAAACTGATCAAATAGGAGCCGGTCCATAACATCAAACGATATACAGATATGAAACAAATTAATAAACTATCGGAAAATACGCATTACAGTGCAGTAGATATGGGCAATTTAAATGATTTGGCAGATTATTCCTTAATTCATCCAGTAAGTAAAAGACTCATAGAAGGCAAGGTGTTCTTAAAGGATGCCACTAAAGCAACAGGTACAGAGATTTCGTTTAATTCACTGCCACCACATTCAGAACAGCCCTATTTCCATATTCACCGTAAAAACGAAGAAACCTATATCATTCTAAAAGGGTTCGGTTTCTATCAGGTTGACGAAGATTGTTTTAGCATCAAGGAAGGCAGCGTGATACGGGTTGCACCTCAAGGGAAACGCGGGATCTGTAATTCTTCTGATGAAGCAATGATTTATATGGTCATCCAGTCTAAGGAAAATTCACTGGAGGAATACACCACGGCTGATGGAGAAAGAGTTCCGGTAGAACCGAAATGGAGATAAAGCAGAATAAGACAGACGATGTATATTCCAAAAATAAATTTAACTACTGACAGAGCCGAAATAATTGGATTTATGCAACGATTTAGTTTTGCGACAATCGTTACCTCAAAAGACAATTTACCCATTGCGACCCATTTACCCTTTCTGGTAACCATCCGGGACGAGAATGTTATATTAACTTCACATTTTGCAAAAGCAAATAAGCAATGGGCAGACATCGAAGGCAATAGAGTTTTGGTTATTTTTAGTGAGCCTCACGCTTATATTTCACCAAAAAATTACGATAAGGAACTTAATGTTCCAACCTGGAATTACATTTCTATTCACACCTATGGACAGGGGAAGCTAATTACAGAGACAGAAAAAACCTTTGAGGTACTTGAAGCCACCATTGATAATTACGAAACTTCCTACAGACAACAATGGGACAATTTACCAGCAGATTATAAACTGATGATGTCAAAAGGAATCGTTGCATTTGAAATTCTGGTTACAGACCTGCAGGCAAAGAAAAAATTAAGCCAAAACAGAACGGATTCAGAACAACAAAAAATCATTGACATTTTATCAAAAAGCAAGAGCACAAACGAACAAATTATTGCAGATTATATAAAGATCAATAAAGTGTCCGACAAATAGAACTGATGCTAAAATGATGTTCCTTTAATTTAAAACCTGGCATCTTTATAATAGTAGAATTACGTACGCGTAACTACATACTTACTGGCAAGATTGGTCTTCCATAAAAATGAGTCAAATGATTCATCAACAGGTAATTAGTAATCCTGCAAAACATGGACAAGTTGAAAAGTAACCTTTGACTGGCGGATTTATCGGTTAAATCGAGAACAGGTTTTGTATTGCCTACTGTAAACCATCTCATCTCACCATTATTAAAATTAAACCAAAATATTTTACCTGCTAAGTGTAAATGGATATCTATGAATGGCAGTTTGATCATTCGTTTAGCAGATTTGGTAATTGGTTTAAATTCGCATACAAGACAAATGTATATTTATCACGATTTTGTTTATTGGATCATGTGAAATTAATTGATTCAATAACTTTTTACAGTTAATAATATTCCGGATTAAATAATTAACAGATCAATTTATGAAAGGAGTTTACATGCAAGGAAGATCTTTTCGTTCGGTTACGACATTTTGTAAAGTTTTGTCCAAAAAAGCAACTATTACCTTTCTGGTCATATTGGTTAGTTTTGTGTCTATGGCACAAAAGATTGATAAATTAGAACAGGTTCAAAACGATAAGGCGAGTGCTCTTTATGGCCCGGCAAGTAATACAATTACTGCTTCGGTTGCAGGTGTAAATCAGGGTGATGGTTATTCAGCACCCACTTCGGTTGCCAATACTGAATCGACTAAACTTTTTTGCGGTGTGCAATGGCCTTATGAGAGAACAATTGATCAACCAGCTTGCGGAAACGACAATATTAATATTCTGCAACTTGCAACAATAGGTGGCACAGCACCATATACCTATCAGGTATTAATTACAAATCCAACATGGCTTATTAACGGACCGAACACTGGTACGATGGTTGATGGAATAAACGAGTTTAATTTCTATGTTGGTGACGGAGCCTCAACTATCCAGTTTATCATTAAAGATAAAAACGGATACACCACAAAAAGCAGTGTTGACCTGAAAGGATGTCAGAAATTATAAGTATTTCGCTCTTCCCGGTGATTCTATGGGAACTGCGTTAGTACAGCCTGTTAGTCAGACGGAATGACTGCGTAATATCAGCCATTGATGGCAATGGGTTATATAACAAGTAAAGATTTTGCAACTGAAGAATTTTATAGAATCAGCAGTTTAATTAATCCTGATCAAATATAGCATTTGAATATTAGCAGGCCGGCTCAAAGTATACTGAGGCGGCCTTTTTTATTTATACATATCAGGCAATCTCAAATAGAGAAATCCGGTAATTGCCATAGTATGATTGTACTTGCAGATAACTGATTATGAAGATCAGCGCAAATATATTGCCAATTAATAGGTCCTGTTTATTGGGTATTAAGTTTATTTCTGCACCAGCATTTTCTTTACTTCGATGCAACTTCCGTTTTGCAGTTTGCTGAAGTATAGTCCGCCTTTACATCCCTCAGCATTCCACCCGATCGAGTAATCTCCTGCGGGCTTATGTTCATTCACCAGGCTGGCTACCTGGTTCCCCAGGACGTCAAATATCTTCAACGACACATCACCGGGCTCTGTAACCCGGTATTTAATAGTTGTAGTTGTTTTGAACGGGTTGGGATAATTCTGTTCAAGATTGGTATTCCCCATAATAGGGTTCGGTATATTGAGGGTGGTCACTTGTTCCCAGGTATATTGAAACTGGAGAAAATTATCCCAGGCGATTAACCGCCAATACATCTCTAAATCGGTCACGATATTCCCATTTGCATCACAGGTGTAGATGTCCTGAATAGAATTTACCCAGGCGTTGCTGATCCAGCTTTGCTCTAGTTTCGTAGCAGGGTATCCATGCACATCAAACGTGAAACTGTCATTCGAATGATTCACCCATCCGCTGGCTATCCAGGATTGCGTCAATGCATTTGTTTTTTTCCCATTTTGATCATATGTGTTAATATCCTGTTCTGAATTCGTCCAGACGGAATTGTTCCAATTCTGAATGACGAGGGATGTTCGATTTCCAGCTATATCATAAGTTCCGGTATAGTATGTTGAATTAACCCACGTGCCGCCCACCCAGGTCTGGGACAAGACGCTTGTTGCATTTCCATTGGCATCATACGTTATCGTGTTCTGCCCTGTATTCACCCATGCACCATTAATGAAAAACTGCTCCAGTGAGTTTATTTCATATCCCTTTTCATTATAAGTAGGAATACTTCGGTAAATTGCCAGAGAACTGCCTGTCCAATCAGTGTCTGAATACATGGTTTCAACCCCGGACGAATTATACGTCCAGGCTTCATCAATAGAGTTTTTCCATGAGGATGTAGCAACGTCCCATGACTTTGCTACTGAACCCGTGTGATTTCCTTTTGCATCATACCTGTTGGTCATGAACTCCTGATTTACCCATCCATTATTTACCCAGGATTGGGTATAGCGGGTATAGATGACCCATCCGGAAGAAAGACCAGTCTTTGATGATTGGAATTGTTTTTGATGACCAAACAAGTCCTGCCCGATTCCAATTGTTCTTTGAAAAACATCCTGATTATTCACAGATGCTCTTTTGGTTGCCAGTTGGGCATACAATGGATTGAGACTAATAAACAGAAAAAATACAATAAACAGTGACCCTCCACAGCGGACAAAACGGGAAAGATTATTCATATTGTTTTCCTCCTTTAGTTAAGTTGATTTATAAATTTACATACTTATCATGAGTTAATGAAATTTCTTGCCTCTTTTCTTTTGTAATTTTTGTATAATAATGACTTTCTGATTTTGTGGCAACTTATTGCCATACTCACAGTTACAACTTTCAATGCACTGCCTGCATACATTTCTTCCAAATTGTTTGATCCAGAGATTTATGTGATTACTCGGTTAATATGTATATTCGTATTCCAAATAGGTCGTCCCGGATTGGGGCTTCTATTTTTGGATTTAATCCAAAGTCGATGAGAAAACTTCTAATACTGATCTGTATAATTGCCTTTGAATACGGCTATGCACAGGCGCCTGATCCTCATTTCAACGACAAGATGGCATTCAATGAAGCCAGGAATCATTCCAAGGCGGCTTCTTTCACTGAAGCGGACGACTATGCTGATTTTGACCTGACTTACCAGCGTTTGAACTTTACCGTTGATCCTACGGTCCGTCAGATTGGAGGTTCGGTATTCTCAAATATCAGGTTCTTAAAAGACAATATCTCTCAGGTTCAATTCGATTTATTGCAGGCAATGGTTGTCGACTCGGTAAAATGCAATGGGGTCAACACAACATTCGGACATACCGGGAATAAAATCAACATTACTATCCCCTTTAATGGGCAGACAGGAATTACATGTTCTCTGGAGGTTTTTTACCACGGAGTACCTCCTGACTCAGGATTTGGCTCATTTACCATATCGACTCACAACGATGCACCGATTCTGTGGACACTGTCTGAACCCTACGGCGCCAGGGACTGGTGGCCCTGCAAGCAGAGTCTGGCCGATAAGATCGATTCGCTCGATGTTTATATCACCTGTCCCAGTCAATACGAGGCAGCCGGCAATGGTAAGCTCATGAGTGACCTGGTTTCAGGACAAACACGAACGGCCCACTGGAAACACCGCTTCCCGATTGCTACTTACCTTGTTGGGATAGCAGTGACCAATTATTCAACATATTCCGATTTTCTGGATATTGCCAATGGAAAAAAGATTGAAATACTTAACTACGTCTACCCCGAATACCTCTCCACGGCATTGACCAAGTCAGCAGAAATACTGAGTGTGATGGATTTCTACAATACAAAGTTCATTACTTATCCGTTTGCAAGCGAGAAATACGGGCATGCACAGTTTGGCTGGGGTGGGGGAATGGAACATCAAACCATGAGTTTCATGACTACCCTTGACTTTGAATTGGTAGCACATGAAATGGCCCACCAGTGGTTTGGTGATTACATTACCCTTTCAAGCTGGCACAACATCTGGATGAATGAAGGATTTGCGACCTACTTAACTGGGCTGGTCTACGAGAACCTGAAGGCAGGGTATTTCTGGCCAATTTGGAAAGATATCGAGGTCAAAGATATTACCTCATTACCAGATGGTTCGGTTTATGTAGCCGATACCACCGATGTCGACAGGATGTTCGACAGCAGACTGACCTATTCGAAAGGAGCCTACCTGTTACAAATGCTGCGTTGGGAAATGGGTGACAAACAGTTCTTTCAGGGAATGAACGATTATCTGAACGATCCAACCGTAGCCAAGGGCTTTTCCACTCAGGAGAAGTTTGTTCAACATCTGGAAGCCGCAGCCGATACCTCGTTTACCGAATTCTTTAAAGACTGGTATTACGGAGAAGGTTATCCAACCTATCATATGAACTATTATACAGATCCAGCCCATCCAGGCCAGCAAATACTTAAGATCAGTCAGAGTCCGTCGAATTCTTCCGTTAGTTTTTTTAAAATGCATGTACCGGTAAGGGTATGGAAAGATGGAGTATCCAGGGATTTGAGACTTTATAATACCCAACAGGATCAGGAGTTTGTAATTTCAGAAGACAGGGTTGATTCTGTTCAGTTTGATCCCATGCAATGGCTGTGTGCCAAAGCTGATAAGATTACTGCTGTACAACAATTGACTAATCCTGCCTTTATTCAGATTATCCCGGATTACTCCGTGAAGAAATTACATGTTATACTTCCTGATTATTCAGGAAAAGAATCCTTACGAATAATTGATGTTAACGGGAGAATTATCAGAAGCAGTTTATTAAATGGGAAGGACTCATGGATTGATATAACAGATCTTCGAAATGGGATTTATCTTGCTGAGGTACAATCAAATGGTCAGAACAAAACGGAGAAAATAATAATCTGGAAATAATATCGTCACAAAAGTTGAGATGTATTTATGGCTCAGTGGCGGGGGCATCCCTTCACTCCTCCTCGCTATATCAGTCCGGGGATTTATGTATGCTGAAAGCCAATGGAATTAATGCATTGTTGGGTAAATTGAAAGTAAGGTTAACGATTTAA
>TBL_comb47_HYPODRAFT_10001417_pt1 | contig 31252 bp, 32 predicted proteins | sample TroBogypolimnion_40_FD_10682 | JGI IMG/M metagenome (IMG submission 10682) | reverse complement strand
AAAAGGCGCGCATTCGCCGAGGAATCATTGTGGCCGTCGTCGCCGTGGTGGTCGTCGGCTCGATTTATGTCTTCTCTTACCGCAGCACCTCGACTCCCGCGACAACGACGACGAGCACAGCCGCCGCAGGTTCGACCATGACCCCAGCAGAAATTACGGCAGCTCAGAATAAGGCCAACAAGATTTCTGAAGCGGCTGGTTGCCCGGCGTCGCCGACAACACGGGTCAATAACTTGACGTGGCCTTCAGCTCCAGCGATGACCATTAATACGGCAGCGACCTACACCGCCACGATCACGACTGACCTCGGACCAATGGTTGTGACGCTCAATGCCAAATCCGATCCCATCACGGTGAACAACTTCGTGTTCCTCGCCCAGAAGGGTTACTACCACTGCGTCGTGTTCCATCGAGTTATCCCTCAGTTCATGGACCAAACGGGAGACCCAACCGGCACAGGTACCGGTGGACCGGGCTACACCATCACCGATGAAAACCCGCCCAAGGCTTCAAACCCAAATGCGCAATATCCATTGGGTTCACTCGCCATGGCCAACACGGGTCAGCCCAACAGTGGTGGAAGTCAATTCTTCATTGTTACTGGCGCTGAAGGCGAAGCGCTCCCGAACACCTACGCACTTTTTGGTGTCATCACTTCAGGGTTGAATGTGGCCGAGAAAATTAATGCCCAGGGCACAACCAAGAACAATGGTGTGCCACCTCTCGTCACCCACCGCATTCTCTCAGTGACCATCGCCACTTCATAACGCAACAACTACAGAAAGCAGTTCCTCATGACCACCCCTGAATGTCCAGCCATCGACGGTTCTTCACCGCGCCAAACACAGTTCTCTCAAGAGCCGCCGATGTGTATCGACCCGGCAAAGCGCTACACCGCAACCATGCAAACCTCTAAGGGAGAAATCGTCATTGCCCTTGATGCAATTGGCGCTCCGAAGACGGTGAATAGTTTTGTCTTTCTCGCTCGCTATCACTACTACGACGGCTTGAACTTCCACCGTGTCATCCCTGGTTTCGTCCTTCAGGGTGGATGCCCTCAAGGAACAGGAACCGGTGGCCCTGGCTACCGCTTTGACGATGAATTGCCCAAACCGGGGCGCTATGAAATCGGGTCACTCGCGATGGCGAACGCTGGACCCAACACGAACGGCAGCCAGTTCTTTGTCATCTCCGGCCCTGACGGTGCGGCTCTGCCCCCTGCCTATGCGCTCTTCGGCAACGTGGTCAAAGGCCTCGACGTGGTGGCAACGATCGATGCCATTGGCACGCGGTCGGGAACACCGACCGAAAACGTGACCATCGACTCGGTCACGATTACCGAAGCAGACTAACGCTGCTCCCACCAAGGAGCGAGAGCTGCAACGCCGTCGGTAACGACGTCGGGTCCGCAGAACACCGTGACCTCGCCATTGCCTAAGAGGTCGTAACCACCGTCGGCTCGGCATCGAAGACCTGCTCCAGACTGAAGCGCCACCGACCACTGATCAGCTCCGAGAAGACTGAGCGTTCTCGCTCGAAGCCCTGGACTGTCGTCCTCAGGCAGGAGAAGAGAAAACGCACGCAGAATGCCAAAACCAAGCGTTGGCGCGCCCCCGCGTGAATCAATCATCGGATCCCCCAGCGCGGTGGCGGAACTGCCGACGCCGACAAGTTCGTCCCCCCGCTCTAGCACCGCTTCGAGTTCACGTAGCACCGCCGTGCCCTTCAGTGCCGACATGAGATGGATCGGCGATCCATCGCTCACGAAGACCATCGATGCCTCTCGCAGTCTCATCGCCATCTCATCAAGCTGGGCGTCATGGCGAGTACCCACCATCAATCCTTCGACCGTATCGGCCAGATCTCCAAGCCACTGAGCCGTGGCGGCAACTGGAAGTTCCAGGCCGGAAAAGGCCTGGGCTGTTGGTAGGACGGCCACCGTTTTTGCCATCTGCCCTTCCATGATCTGGCGGCCAAGATCCCGGTATTCCAAGGGGTCCGGGCCGAGCAAGATGAGCGAGCGTACCGTGAGCGATCTCCATAGGGGAATCCTCGCGCAGATTCGGCCCCGGTCAGTGAACGAGTGACCGACAAGTAACATCTGCGACTATGGAAATCACACGAGTAGGAATCATCGGATCGGGAATCATGGGATCGGGCATTGCCGAGGTCGCCGCAGCAAGTGGCTACGAGGTAACGCTTCGCAGCCGCGCCCAAGAAAGTGCTGATGCCATGAAGACCGGCGTCGAGAAGTCTCTCAACCGCCAGGTCGAAAAGGAGAAGCGAACAGCTGGCGAAGCAGAGGAAATTCTGGCTCGCATCTCAACCACGACCAAGCTTGGGGACCTCGCTGATTGCGACTTGATCATCGAATCAATCGTGGAAGATCTCGACACCAAACTCGCCCTCTTGGCTGAGCTCAATGACATCGTCAGCGCATCGACCATCGTCGCCTCCAACACATCAACGCTTCCGGTGGCGAAGTTGGCTGCCGCCATGTCCCATCCAGAGAACGTCTGTGGGATCCACTTCTTCAACCCCGCACCGGCGATGCCGCTCGTTGAAGTGATTCGCCCGTTGACCGTCTCGGACGAAACCTTTAATGCCGCCATGGCCTTTGCTACCTCGTGTGGAAAGGACGCCGTTGAGGTCCAGGACCATGCTGGCTTTATTGTCAATGCACTCTTGTTCCCCTACCTCAACAATGCGATTCGCATGATGGAAAACGGGACCGCCACCAAGGAAGGCATTGACACCGCCATGAAGGGTGGCTGTGGTTTCCCAATGGGGCCCTTCGCTCTGCTTGACCTTGTCGGCCTCGACACGTCGTTGGCGATCCTCGACACGCTCTTTGCCTCCTTTGGCGATGCAAACTATGAGGCGATGCCTCTTCTTCGCCAGATGGTTGCTGAAGGAAAGCTCGGACGGAAGACCAAAATCGGCTTTTACGACTACGCAAAGTAGGTCGTCCGCCCTCCCTCTCATCCTCTAGAAGAATGGGACAAGAAGGAACTGAAAGAGGCGTCATGAGTGAACGAGCCAAACCTTGGGTAATGAGGACCTATTCAGGTCACTCCACCGCAACGGCCTCGAACGAGTTGTACCGCACGAACTTGGCGAAGGGGCAAACCGGACTCTCTATCGCTTTCGATCTGCCCACCCAGACCGGCTACGACCCCGACGACGTTGAAGCCACTGGCGAAGTGGGCAAGGTCGGCGTTCCCGTGGCTCATCTGGGCCACATGGCTCAGCTCATGGATCAAATTCCTGTTGGCGAGATGAACACGTCGATGACCATTAACGCGACGGCTGCCTGGCTCTTGGCGCTCTATATCGCCAACGCCGAGAACCAAGGCGTGGATCCCCATGTCCTCACTGGGACAACTCAAAACGACATCGTCAAGGAGTACCTCTCGCGCGGCACCTTCATCTTTGGTCCCGGCCCCTCACTCAGGTTGATCGTTGACATGATTGCCTACACCGTCAGGAACGTGCCGAAATGGAATCCCATCAATGTCTGTAGCTACCATCTCCAAGAAGTTGGAGCGACCCCGGTCCAAGAGATTGCCTACGCCTTCGCCACCGCCATCGGCGTCATTGATGCAGTACGTGACTCAGGAAAGGTAAGCGACGAAGACATCCCCCAGATGGTCTCTCGCATTAGTTTTTTCGTGAACTCCGGTATTCGTTTTGTTGAAGAGACCGCAAAAATGCGCGCCATGACCAAACTCTGGGACACCATCTGTCTCGAGCGTTACGGCGTAGAAGACCCCACGAAACGGCGCTTTCGTTACGGGACTCAGGTCAATTCCTTGGGTCTCACTGAGCAACAGCCAGAGAATAACGTTCCTCGAATTGTCCTCGAAACCCTTGGGGTGACCTTGTCCGCCGATGCACGAGCGCGTGCAGTTCAACTTCCCGCATGGAATGAGGCGCTCGGCCTTCCACGACCATGGGATCAGCAGTGGTCACTGCGGATCCAGCAGATCTTGGCCTTTGAGACTGACCTTCTCGAGTACGGTGATCTTTTTGAAGGAAGCATTGTCATGGAGTCAAAAACAGCCGAACTTATGGAAGCAGCGCAAAAAGAACTCGATGAGGTCTTAGCGTTGGGCGGAGCGTTCGAGGCAATCGACGAACTCAAAAGCCGGCTGGTGCGCAGCCAAGCGGAACGTGTCTCAGCCATTGAGTCAGGTGCCCAGCGCGTTATTGGCGTGAACTGTTTCACCGAAACGGCTCCATCTCCTCTCACCGCGAATGAAGATATTGAAACCATCCTCAAAGTTGACCCTCTCGTTGAAGCCGAGCTCAAGCGTGACATCGTTCGCTGGCGTGCTGAGCGAGACCAAGGGGCGGTCGACGCGGCGATTGTCGAACTCGTGCGCGTCGCCAACAGCAGTGACCCGCTTGACAACATCATGAACGCCTCCATTGCGCTCGCAAAAGCTGGCGGAACGACCGGTGAATGGTCCAGCGCGTTGCGCAAGGTCTTTGGTGTCTATCGAGCACCGACGGGCGTCTCTGGCGGCATAGGCCGACGTGGAGACTCGATGGCCTCGGTCGCTAAACGATCAAAGGCGCTGGCTGACGCCACCGGATCGGCGCCGAAACTCCTCGTGGCAAAGCCGGGTCTTGATGGTCACTCAAGCGGAGCCGAGCAGATCGCGGTGGCGGCACGCGATGCAGGGTTCGAAGTGATCTATCAAGGAATCCGTCTCACGCCAGAAGAAATCGTGGCAGCAGCGCGTGACGAGGATGTTGACATCATCGGTATCTCGATCCTCTCAGGATCACATTTGGCCTTAGTTCCCGAGATCATCGATCGCCTCCGAGATCTTGGCGTTGACGCCGACGTTGTCGTTGGGGGAATTATTCCTCCCGAAGATGCCATCGTGTTGAAAGAACGTGGCGTGACCGCGGTCTATACCCCGAAAGACTTTGAACTCCATCAAATTATGGAAGATATGGTGAACCTCGTCGAAGCCCACCGCGCTCGCTAAAGCGCAGCGAGAACTTCTTCAACACCGCTCACCGTCATTCCACCGCCGGGCTCGACGTTGAGCATCGTGACCACTCCATCTTCCAACACGGCCGCGTAACGCTGCGAACGTGTGCCAAGACCAAAGCCAGAACCGTCCATGACGAGACCAACGGCCTGGGCAAACTCAGCATTTCCATCGGCCAACATCACGACGTCGGTACCAACATTTTGCTGCTCACCCCAGGCGTTCATCACGAAGGGATCGTTCACCGAGACGCAGACCACCTTGTCGACACCCTTGGCACGCAACTCTTCGGCGCGCAGGACGTATCCAGGAAGATGAAAGTCAGAACATGTGGGCGTAAATGCACCAGGAACCGCAAAGATGACCACTTTGCCGGTCCCGAGAACATCGCCAGTCTGCACGGGCGTCGGGCCTTCGGCACCCCAGGTCATGACCTTGATATCAGGGATACGGTCTCCTACTTGAATGGCCATTGCATTTCCTCCTTGGACGCGGTGTGCACCAAGAATCGTAACGGGAATTTTTCTCGCCTCGTGCGATGATCAGCTTGGTCGACTTCGGCGGACGACCTGGTGCCTCGAGAACCAGTGCCCCGAGAATCGCCACGTCATGTCCGACGGGGTGGGCTCCGGTGCTCCTGCTTCAAGAACAGTGAGTTGGTCAAGGACCACGCTCAAGACCGCCGTGATTTCCGGATCGGGCTCAGGACGACGAGCAATATCAAGAATTTCTTCGCTCACAGGGGCATATTCCCATGCTTGCGCTTCGGCAGCTCTTCGCGCTTGGTCGAAAGTAATTCAAGCGAACGGGTGAGTACCCGACGGGTCTCTTCAGGGTTAATGACGTCATCGACGTAGCCACGTTCTGCCGCGATATACGGCGTTGCGTATCGCTCGGTGTATTCAGCGACTAATTCTGCCCGCAGGGCGTCAGGCTCAGCAGCGTTCGCCAATTCAGAGCGATAGACAATCTCGACTGCGCCTTGGCTTCCCATCACTGCCAACTCGGCGGACGGCCACGCAAACGCCAGGTCGCAGCCGATGGACTTCGAATTCATCACCACATAGGCGCCACCGTAGGCTTTACGGGTGATGATCGAAATACGGGGCACCGTGGCTTCACAGAAGGCATAGAGCAACTTCGCACCGTGGCGAATAATCCCGCGGTACTCCTGATCCGTCCCAGGAAGGAATCCCGGAACATCGACCAGGGTGATAATCGGCACGTTAAAGGCATCACACAAGCGAACAAATCGAGCAGCCTTTTCTGAGGACTCGATGTCGAGCACCCCAGCCAGAATCATCGGCTGGTTCCCCACAATGCCTACGGGTCGGCCGCCTATACGAGCAAAACCAATCGTGATCGATGGCGCGTAGCCCCCCTGGACTTCAAAGAAATCACCATCGTCGACGACTGCCGCGATGATCGAACGCATGTCGTAGGGCTGATTCGGGCTATCAGGAAGAAGATCAATCAGCTCAGGACAAAGACGCTCAGGGTCATCTTCGACAAAGCCTCGAGGAGGTTCTTCCATATTATTGGCAGGAAGAAAGCTCAGAAGGTACTTCACGTCATCAAGACAGGCGTGCTCGTCGGGAGAAACGAAGTGCGCAACACCTGACTTTGAGAAATGGCTCATGGCTCCACCGAGTTCTTCGAGTGTCACGTCTTCACCGGTCACTGTTTTCACAACGTCCGGTCCCGTGATGAACATGTGACTGGTCTGGTCGACCATGAAGATGAAGTCAGTCAACGCTGGCGAGTAGACCGCACCACCAGCGCAGGGGCCCATGATGACCGAGATTTGTGGCACGACACCCGACGCAAGCGCGTTACGCCGAAAGATCCCTCCATAGGAGTTCAGCGCCACGACTCCCTCTTGGATACGCGCACCGGCACCATCATTCAAGCCAATCATGGGGACCCCAATCGACGCGGAGAGATCCATAATCTTATGAATCTTTTCGGCGAAGACTTCTCCCAGTGCTCCACCAAAGACCGTAAAGTCCTGGCTGAACACACAGACTTTTCGGCCGTCAATTGTTCCGAATCCGGTGATCACACCGTCGCTGTAGGGCCGAGTCTCTTCAATGCCCATGCCATGGGCGCGATGACGCGCCAACATGTCGAGTTCGACGAACGATCCTTCGTCTAAAAGATATTCAATTCGCTCACGCGCTGTGAGCTTTCCTTTTTCGTGCTGACGGGCAATTGCCTTCGCACTTCCGGCGTGACGAGCCTCTTCTCTTCGTACATCTAAATCAGTAAGTCGTTCATCCATCGTTCGATCCATATCTGTTCAGGCTACCTGAGGGGAAGCATGTTTTTACTTTGTACAAAGTGACCGATGAGTCACTTAGCGCAAGTTGTTCTTGTTGCTTGCACCTGAGCACATTCGAAGCGAACATCTCTCGCTCACTTACTCCTGGACAAGTTCAATCAACGTCCCAAACGAAGTCTTGGGATGAACGAACGCCACCGTGGTGCCGCGCGATCCTGGTCGAGGGGCATCATCAATCACTCGACCACCAGTGGCCTTCACCGCTGCCAACGCTTCGGCACAGTTCTTCACTCGATAACCCACGTGATGAAGGCCTTCACCTTTGTTGGCGAGGTACTTCGCCACAGGCGAGTCTTCGCGTGTCGGGGTGAGAAGTTGAATATAGGAATCGGCTACTCGCAAGAGTGCTTCTTCGACACCATCTGAGTCAACGACTTCTTGATGTTCCACCGTTGCCCCAAATGCTTCTTCATACCAAGCAATAGCCGCAGGAAGATCATTGACCGCAATGGCTATGTGATCGATTTCAGTGAACAGTTCGGTCATCGTCGTCCTTTAGTTGTGTCGCCGGAAAATAGTGAGGCGGTCTTCACCGACCTGCTCACGCAGCTCGCGATTATCAATCCCGAGCCCTTCTTCGGGAGCCGCACAGAGCACCCCAATCTTGCCTTCATGGAGGTTCTTGTGCACTTGCCATGCAGCGTCACCGACCTCATCAAGGCGATACACCGCTGAAAGAGGCGGAAGGATTTTCCCGTCACAGATCAACTTATTGGCATGCCACGCTTCGCGATAGTTCGAGAAGTGCGAACCCTTGATGGTCTTGAGTTTCATCCACAAGTGACGGTTGTCATATTCGATCATGAAGCCACTTGTGGCCGCACACGTCACGATCGTTCCACCACGCTTTGTCACAAACACACTGGCACCCATCGTTTGTCGGCCGGGGTGCTCAAAAACAATGTCGACATCATCTCCAACAAGACCGCGAATGTCCTTGCCGAGTCGACGCCACTCTGTTTCGTCTTGGGTGTGTTCATCACTCCAGAACTGATAGTTCGCGGCGCGTCGATCGATCACCGCTTCCACGCCAAGTTCGTTTAAGAGCTTGACCTTTGACTCCGACGAAACAACGCCAACTGGAGTGCCCCCACCATTCAAAACATATTGAACAGCAAACGCACCAAGTCCACCGGTTGCTCCCCAGACCAACACGCGATCCCCCTGCGTCATGCGCGCGCCATTGCCAGAAACCAACATGCGATAAGAGGTTGAGTTACACAGCGCGTTCACCGCTGACTCTTCCCACGAAAGATGGGTGGGCTTTGGCATGAGTTGGTTGGCCTTCACGACCGTGATGTCAGCCAGCCCACCAAAGTTCGTCTCAAAACCCCAGATCCGTTGGTTGACTGCCATCATCGAGTCATCGTGTGCCGACGGATCTTGGTCATCGACGTGGTTGCACTGCACGGTGACTTTGTCGCCGGCTTTCCAGGACCGAACGGCTGATCCCGTTTTGAGCACGATGCCTGAAGCGTCCGAGCCGATGATGTGCTTGTCCAGTGCGTGGCGCTGGCCCCAAACGGACTCTTTGCCCAAGCGATCAAGAAAGCCGAATGTAGGTGAGGGCTCAAAAATCGACGTCCACACCGTGTTGAAGTTGATGGACGAAGCCATCACCAGGACATAGGCCTCGTCGGGGGCAAGTTCAGGGAGCTCGACGTCACCAACGTGAATGGACTTTCTGGGATCTTTCTCGGATGACTCAAGCCCGTCGAACATGCCGACGTCTTCTCGTCGGACAAAGGACGCACGATAGGAATCGGGCATGGCCAGGGCGTTCAATTCGTCGGGCCCTGCTCCTTCAATAGCTGCCTGGATAATGTCAGTCATGAACAGAGACACTACTTGCCTGATAGGTATTCACCATCACCAAGGGGGAGAAAAGCCTACGAAATAGGGCCTTTTAAGAAAAAACCTGAAAGAACGGTATTCTCCGCTAAAGTGAACTTTAGGTGAACTATGTGAACGAAAGGGAAACCTATGGTGATGAATACATATCTTGAAGGATGGCACACTGACCCTTTTGGGCTCCACGAAGCACGCTGGATGTCTGACGGTACACCAACCAAATTAGTACTTGACCAGGGAAAAGAGTCCTATGACAGCATCCCCTACGGCGAGCCGATCTTTGCCCCTGAGCCTTTTTTGGCAAGCGCCGGACCCCAGGACTCGTCAGACCTCAACCGAAGCGATGCTCCAATTATCCCTCTGGACCGGGCATTTCGTCGAGCTGGCTTTTCAATCCTGCATAACACCCACGGCTAATCCCCGCGGTTACCAAAGGGTAACTCTGAGCGGCTAGGTTGATCTTTCATCGCTGAAGTAAGCGAGGACTCATAGAACCAGCGGCACGACCGCCCAAGGAAGACAAAAGGATTCACCATGTCAGGAACCGTCATTGTTTCGGGTGCACGAACCCCCATCGGAAAACTCTCTGGAGCGCTCGCGTCGCAAAGTGCCATGGACCTTGGTGGCGTTGCCATCGCTGAAGCACTCCGCCGAGCGGGAATTAGCGGTGACCAGGTTGACTACGTCTTCATGGGTCAAGTCATCCAAGCTGGTCAAGGGCAGATGACGGCCCGTCAAGCCGCACTCAAAGGTGGCGTCCCCATGAGCGTTCCCGCCACCACGGTCAACAAGGTCTGTCTTTCTGGATTGAATGCGATCTACTTGGCTGATCTCATGATCAACGCCGGCGAAGCCGACATCATCGTTGCCGGCGGCATGGAATCCATGACGCAAGCTCCCCACTTTTTGGCTGGCGCACGATCTGGGATTCGCATTGGCGACGCCACGCTCGTCGACTCAATGATGTACGACGGCCTCACCTGTGCGATTGACCACTGCGCAATGGGTCTCGGCACCGAGAACTACAACAAGACCGTCGGTATTACCCGTGATCGTCAAGATGCTTTTTCTGCGGCAAGCCACGCCAAAGCCGCCGCAGCAATTGCCAGCGGGAAGATGGCCGATGAAATCGTTTCCGTTTCGATTCCTCAGCGCAAAGGTGACCCCGTTCTTGTCGACACCGACGAAGGAGTGCGTGGCGAAACCTCAATCGAGTCACTTGGTGGGCTTCGTCCTGCCTTCGACAAAGAAGGAACCATCACTGCTGGGAATGCTTCGCAGATCTCTGACGGTGGTGCCGCCGTGATCGTCATGTCGAAAGCTAAAGCCGAAGAACTTGGCATCACGCCATTAGGAGAACTCGTCGCCTACGGCCAAGTTGCCGGTCCCGACGCTTCGTTGCTGACCCAGCCCTCTCGAGCAATCGCACAAGCATGTGCGAAAGCGGGAATCAGCCCAAGTGACATCAACTTGTTCGAAATGAACGAAGCGTTCGCGGCGGTTGGCCTTGCATCGACCGACGAACTCGGTATCGATCCTGAACTCGTCAATGTGAACGGCGGAGCAATTGCCTTAGGTCACCCGGTCGGCATGTCAGGAACCCGAGTGGCGTTGACCTCGCTCTACGAGCTGCGCCGACGTGGCGGCGGTCTCTCTGCGGTTGCACTCTGTGGTGGTGGAGGACAAGGCGACGCCGCCATCTTCCGCTCAATCAGCTAACCCAGAGTTACACCCCTTCAGAAAGTTTGATCTTCTCCAACGTCGCCACTTGTGCGCGCCGCAGATGAGGATCAGCATCAACTGAGCCGTAGCGAAACTCCAAGCCACCTCGGCGACCGTGGCCAACACCGGTGCGAATCGTGGCCTTGAGAATCAGTTCCAACTGAGAGGCCTCAGTGGGTACCCACACATCGGGACAGAGCCCAATCCCTGCATCCACTGCTTCGATCTGACCAGAAGGCGTGATGGAAGGACAATCAATAAAGAGTCCCGCGACGGCATTGCGACGGGTAATGGCTTCCCCTTTGTTGAGTTCCACAATCAACTCCTTGGTTCCCGAGCTTGCTTCGGGAACGACCAGAGCTTCTGAGAAGGGATCAACTTTTTGGCGACTGGCCTGGGTCCCAGAAGGGGCCATGATGATGATCTGTGATCCCCGAGTCGTCATTTGAACTAATCGGTCCCGCGTTAACCCATTGAGCGCCGACGTGGAGTCGCGTCCAAGCATCCGACGAGCAAAACGTGCGGTCCCATTCGCTGACAAGGTCGTCAACACGTTCGAGATAGGAAGCATTAATCCTTCCAAAATCGGTAAGCCGGTCAAGCGCCGAAAATCAGCGTGGTCCAAAAGCGAGAGCACACGGTTAGCAACAATCGTTTGATCGCGCGCAGGATCGTCTGGTGCAGCAAAGGGGTTGTCTTTCTCTAATTGCGCGCGCACGCTCATACTGGCGGCGGCCACGATACCGAGGTCGTGAAATTGAACATGAGGGGTAACAATAAAGAGGTTGCCTCTACTTTGTTCAATGAACGAACACAGTGCTGGGTCGCAGTAGAGCTGCCTGAGGGCTGCCTCAAGTTCTTGCCACGCATCATCAGCAATAAAGAAGTGTCGCACCACATCGAAAATTAAGGCGCGAAGTTCAATAATTTTGTCGTGCTGTTCAGGTGTCTTGGCGAAGGAAATGTTGTTGGGTTCAAAAATCCCAAGACCCCATGGGTCATCCGACTCTTTCCGCAATTCAAAACCCAGCGTCCAGTTGCCTTGGTTGGCCTGGTGAACCAAACTTTCGTAAATGTCATGGTCGTTTAGGGCGTTACGCATGCTCATGGGACCATCATAGAAACTTCTCGGCGGTGCGTTCATCCTTTTGGGGGACCCGGAACCACTCAAGCGTCGCTTCGCCCCATCCCAACTGCCCCCAGGTTGAAATGGGGAACGACAATACCGAAATCGTTCCTGGTGGATAGTGCGAGGAACCGGGATGTGATTGCTCGAACAGGACCTCTGCAAGCAAATCGAGGCTGAGACAATGGATTGTGGGGTTGTGCCCGACAACCCCGGCGATCGCAACATCATCGGGGAAACGTCGCACCAAATCGACGACGTCATCGGGGGTGGCACGGTAGAGATCCTGATCGACCACCACTTCACCCTTCCCCCCAAGGTCACCAAAAACTCTGGAGCAGGTCTCCTTGGTGCGTGCGGCAGGAGACACCACCACAAGAGTCGGCAATGTTCGCTCGCTTGACTTCAGTTCCTCACCAAGCGCTGACGCTTCGAATTGACCGCGCGCTGAGAGACGTCGATCTCGATCTCGTCCCCCCGCTGGAGGGTTCTCGCGTGCATGGGCGTGGCGTAGGAGCCAGAGTGTCTTGGCCATAGGGGTCAGTTTGGTGTGTAGCGTCGCCTGACGGGTCGATACTTTTTCTTGACTCGTCGCCTAGCCTGAGAGCAAGAATCAGAAGGGAAAGCTACTCATGTCCTATTTCCAGGCCATCGTCCTCGGAATCATCCAGGGGGTTACTGAACTCTTTCCTATCTCGAGCCTCGGCCACGGTGTCCTGGTGCCTGCGCTGTTTGGTTGGCACAACCTGGTGGGTTCACAAACCAAAAGTGCTTCGTTCTATCTGGCCTTTCTTGTCGGCCTCCACGTTGGAACTGCAGTTGCGCTGTTGGTCTATTACCGAAAAACCTGGGGACACGTTCTCCACGGATTCACATCATCGATTCAAGAGCGAACCATCGCTACGCCCGCACAGCGTTTGGCCTGGCTGATCATTGTTGGAACAATTCCCGTCGGGATTGTCGGCCTTGCCCTTGAACACAAGTTGCGAGTCCTCTTCACCAATCCCTTCGATGCGGCCGTCTTTTTAACGATTAACGGGGTCATCCTCGGCATCGGCGAAGTCATTCGACGTCGTTCTCATGCCAATGCCGGTCGCATGGCTGTTAATCGCGGCCGACACGCCCGTGGAGCAACAAGCACTGCACCTGTCGAAAAGAAGGCAGGACTGCAACACATCACGGCCATGAGCCTCCCGCGCGGCATGGTCATTGGCGCTTCGCAGATCTTGGCTCTCTTCGCCGGAATCAGTCGGTCGGGCGTCACGATGGTGACGGGCATTGTTTCGGGCCTCGATGAAGTCGATGCCGCCCAGTTCGCTTTCCTTCTCGCAACGCCAATTATCTTGTTAGCCGGACTTTACAAACTGCCAACACTGCTGGGCGCTGACGGAAACGGTATTCGCGGGCAATGTTTAGTGGGGGCGATCGCTGCCGGTCTTGCAGCATTTATCTCCATCAAATTCTTGATCAGATGGTTTCAATCTCATACGCTTTGGCCGTTCGCCGTCTACTGCTTAGTCGTCGGGGTGTTCTGCATGATTCGCTTCGCCTAGAAGGACCATGGATCTCTCGATCGCCAGCCCAACCGGCAAGCAGTTCATCATCCACGCTGGTGCCTACAGCGCAACAATCTGTGAAGTGGGTGCAACGCTGCGTTCGCTTACCTGTGACGGCGTTGAACTCGTTGATGGATTTGGCCCTGACGAGTTTTCACTTTCTGGACGAGGCCAGGTCCTCGCTCCTTGGCCGGGACGTCTTGACCATGGAGCATTCAGTTTCGGAGGACACCAAGCACAAGCAGCAATCAACGACATCGAGCACGATGCCGCGATCCATGGCCTCGTCCGCTGGCGATCCTTCGAACTCATCAGCCACGACAATGACGCCGTCGTTCTGGGCATGCGGATTTTTCCGTCGCCCTCCTATCCTTTTTCACTGCTGCTGACCTTGGAATATCGAGTGGGTCCCGAGGGCCTCGTCGTCAGCGCCGAAGCTCGCAATGTGGGAACTGAGGCCTGCCCCTTTGCCCTGGGATTTCATACCTATCTCACGCTTGGTGATCTCATCGATACTGCAACACTCACCTTTCCGGGGACGATCTCCCTTTCCGTCAACGACCGGCTCATCCCCACCGGTGAAAACGTTCCTGTCAAAGGAACACCCTGTGATTTCACGAGTGGCGGATCCATCGGCGCAGTCGTACTCGACACCACCTTTTCAAATCTCAACCGCAGCAGTGACGGCACGGCGGTCACGATCCTCGGCGACACAACCATGAAGCGCACAGTCGAGCTCTGGGTTGATGAGCAGTTTGGCTATCTTCAGCTCTTTACCGGCGACACCATCGGCGACGTTGGCCGACGTCGCCGAGGCCTCGCGGTTGAGCCAATGACGGCACCGCCAAATACTCTTCAAAGTGGTGAAGCGCTGATTGTGTTGACGCCGGACGAGGAATGGCGCGGCCAATTCGGCATTCGCTCTGGAAAGTAACGAGTTAGTTCTCTTCGGAGGGAGCGACGTTGCGTCGCCCTTCAAGTGCTCGACCCAAGGTCAGCTCATCGGCGTACTCCAAGTCCCCGCCAACGGGTAGCCCACTGGCGATCCTCGTCACGATCAGGCCAAGTGGCGCCAAGAGACGTGCCAGATAGAGCGCTGTTGCTTCGCCTTCGAGGTTTGGGTTCGTGCACAAGATAATTTCTTCGACCCCTTCGGGCTCAAGACGCCCCAAGAGTTCTTTGACCTTGAGTTGATCGGGCCCGGTGCCTTCAAGAGGATTCAGCGCACCATGAAGGACGTGATAACGACCGTGGAACTGTCCGGTTCGCTCAACGGCCACGATGTCGCGGGGATCTTCCACAACACAGATGGTGGTGGTCGACCGGCGAGCATCTCCACAGATCGGACAGAGCTCACCCCGGTCAGCCACATTGAGACAGGTTGGGCAGAGTTCAGTATTTTCCTTGACGTCAATAATTGCTTCTGCCAATCGTGTGGCGTCTTCTGTTGGGACTTTCAAGAGATAGAACGCAATACGTTGAGCGGATTTCGGTCCAACCCCAGGAAGTCGTCCAAGCTCATCGATGAGTCGGCGAAGGGAGCCGGTGTACACCTAACCTTCCTCTTCAATGGCGCCAGGAAATGCATCTAAAATCTTTGCTTCGGCGACTGAGCTCGCGGCATTGACTGATGCCTCTTCGAGATGTTCAACATCGATGATCTCCTCGTTTTGGCCAGCTTCTTCAATGCGTTCCGCTTTCGTGCGCTGCGAACGTGTTGCTTCGGCCACTGTCAGGTCAAGCGTCATGGGTGCTCCGAGGGCAAGGGCCAAGGCACTCTCTACTTCTGCGGCATGTTCCGAGCACTTTGCACGGTGTGCATCGTTGGGAATAACGAAGGTCACGATACCGTTTTCAACGTTGCTGACTGATCCCCCCAGATAGAGCGAACGCGCTCTCGCCGTAATACCTGGAAGGACCGACTCTCTCCAGACTTGTTCGACATCATCACGACTCACATCGGTCGCATTGCGTTCTGTCGCAGGCGCAGTTGCTGGAGCAGCTTGTGGTGCCGGAGTTTCCTCAGGCTCAGCCGTTGGTGTGTCCCCCGGCGCTTGCGTTTCAGGAGCGGCTTTTTTAAACGCTCCCAGCGATGCTTTCGCTCCCGGAGCGAGATCTACCTGCGGTGTTGGACGAACCGCTTTCGCCGCTGGCGGTGCCACGGGAGGCGCACCGTGCGAAAGTTCTTGAATCTTTCGCTCGAGCCGGGTGATGCGATCTGCCAAACCCGTACTGCCGCCTTCGAGATCGGTTCTCGCCGCTCGGACAACCGCGACTTCAAGAAGTACTTGGGCATCAGGTGCATCGCGCATCTCTCTACTTGTGCGCGCCCTAAGAGTTCAATGCAGCGAACAACTCGAGCGAGCCCTAGCCGACTTATTTGTTCCTGCAGTCGATCACGGTCTGCACCAGTCACTTGTGCGAGATCAGGGGCCAGTCCAATGAGGAATGCTTGGCGCAACTCATCGATGAGTTCTGTTGCCAACTGTTGGGGTCCCCAACCGGATGCCTGGAGCGTCGAAAGTGCAACGATTGTCGCTCCCGCGTCTTCGTCGCACAAGCCATCCACCACTGACGACAACTCAGGTCGACTCTCTGTTGACTCACCCGATGCCGCAACCTGGTCGAGTGCACTCAGTGCATCTCTCGCTGAGCCTTTTCCTTTGCGTACAGCCAAACTGACGATGGCATCATCGAGGCCTAGCCCGGCATCGTCACGCACATCACGCAACAGGCCTTCAAGTGTTTCGGCTCCCAAAAGCCGGAACTCAAGGTGCTGGGTTCGACTGCGGATCGTAGGTGGCACTTTCTGCGGGTCCGTTGTGGCTAGGACAAAAACGACGTGGCCAGGAGGCTCTTCAAGCGTCTTCAACAGGGCGTTCGCCGCTGCGGTTGAGAGCATGTGGACTTCGTCGATGATGTAAACCTTTGAGCGTCCCGGCGAACCCAATGCGGCATGCGCGATGAGATCCCGGATTGCTTCGACACCATTATTTGATGCGGCGTCGAGTTCGGTAACGTCCATCGACGTCCCGCGCGTTATTTCACTACAACTCGCACAGACGCCACAGGGCTCCCCGTCGACAGGGGCAAGGCAGTTCAGTGCCTTCGCCAAAATCCTTGCGGTTGAGGTCTTCCCCGTTCCGCGTGGACCGCTAAAGAGATAGGCGTGGGCAACATGACCGTCTTTGACGGCGGTCCGAAGTGCTCTGACCACATGTTCTTGACCACGCAGTTCTGAGAACTTCCCAGGACGATAACGCCGATAGAGCGAGACGAAGTCGTCTGCGGTTCCCAGTACTCCGTCGTCATTTGCCATGGCCTGATGCTATCGGTGCGATGTGACCTCGGGAGGCGAACGACCAAACAATGCCCCGATCCTCGGAGCGATGGCCAGGTTGACTACGGCACACGCCGAATCTCGCTGAGAGCTGCTGCCTTCCGACCCTGACTCGGTTCACAAGAGGGCATTGCGCAGGACCCGACCACCGCTCCCAAGACCGGTGACTTCCCACTCAACGCTACCTGACTCGAAACATGCTTTGCCCAAGGGGGCAGGTTTGGGCGGTTAGCCTGTGAACTCCTGTCCTTCGGGGCAAGATTCGGAGGAGTGCGAGAGCGGCCGAATCGGCACGATTGGAAATCGTGTGTGGGGAAACTCACCGTGGGTTCAAATCCCACCTCCTCCGCCATGAGTAGTCACGACGACCTCGAGATCACGGCTATGCGCCTCGCCCTCAAAGAGGCGCGCGGCTGCGGCGAGCGTGGGGAGGTTCCCGTCGGAGCGGTCGTCATCGTCGATGGCGAGATCATCGCCCAAGCCGGTAATGAACGAGAAGCGCTCCATGACCCCACCGCCCACGCCGAAGTCTTAGCTCTGCGCGCTGCGTCAGCACAATTGGGTTCTTGGCGCCTTGAGGACGCCACGCTGGTGGTGACCTTGGAGCCGTGTGTGATGTGTGCGGGAGCTTTGTTAAATGCCCGCGTGGGTCGCGTCGTCATCGGCGCGATGGATTTAAAAGCTGGAGCGTTAGGGTCTCGCTACAACGTCGGCAGTGATCCACGATTGAACCACGAGATGGATATCACCGTTGGCGTCTTGGCTAATGAATCGACAGAACTCTTACAAGATTTTTTTGCGCAGCGTCGCTGAGCCTTAGTGAGCGTTTGCGAGCGCTCGTTCTCGCCGAGCTTGGGCGTAGGTAAGCCAGCGTCCGTCTTCAAAGTCGTAGAGTTTGCACTCGCGTGTATTCGACATGAACTCACGCATCTTCCACTTCTTGTCGATGATGGTTCCCGGGAATGCAGCCTCAATCGCTTCGGTTGCTTCTTCGAGTTTGTACATCGGAATGCGCATATCGACGTGGTGAGGGACGTGGACCATGATCCAGTGGAAGAAGAAGTTCGCTCCCTTCGGGAGACGCAGAACGGTCGTTCCTTCCATCTGAGCCTTGAACTTGGTCCATTCAGCCTTTTTCCACCAACGAATATCGGGGCCGACGTGGTGCACGTGCACCGCGGTGCCGATCACGCAAGAAAAGAAGAAGAAAGGCAAGACCACGCAGCGAAGATCAATCCATACAACACCGGCCACAGTGCCGGTGCGCATGGAGCCGATCCATGAGAACAGCGCCAGCATTCCAACGATGAAACCAAGGACCATCCATCGGTCTCGGCGAATGGATTTCACCCAACGCTCGGGAGGACGGCCAACCATCATCTTCTTCCACCACACTTGGTGGATGTAGTAAATCCCTGCACCGGCCCATGACCACTCAACACGGTGCACAAGACGACGCCACCAACCCATGGCGGCATACTCTTGCGCCGTTGCTGGGTGCCAAACAAAGTCGAAACCTTGACGAACGGTGAAGGCATGGTGAACACGGTTGTGACCAAGCAGCCATCCTTCGTAGACATGCCAGCTCGGCAGGAATGAAAGGTGCCCAATCCATGAGTTCAGTTTTTTCGACTTAAACAGTGCGCCGTGGGCTGCATCGTGGCCGACAATAAAGAGGCCCGAAACGGTGAGCGCCATGACCGCTTCAATGAGAAGTGCGTAAAAGATGTTCGTAACGTAGACCAAGGCAACCAAAAGCCCGACATAGATCGCCGTGTCTCGACCAAAGTACGCAAGGCCCTTCCAGGTTGGGTTGTCGTAGACCGAGTCAGGAAGCGCGTCGATGACGGGCTTTAACGATCCTTTTCGATCGCTTGACGTTACGTCAGCGCTGGTTTCGGGAATGACACTCATTGAGACCAATCTTCTCTTTGCGGAACGAAATATCCGGGTCTTCGTAGGTTACCCCCATCTCGAGCCTTTTTGACTCAGTAAAACGCCTGCTTCCCTGCCTAGAGATTGGATTTCCTCCCGAGAGACCCCGATGAATCCCCTCGTTAACCCCCCTGCGTTAGGGTGTTTTGCNCACTNATTCTCAAACGCTGAACGAAACGACCCGCTCATGGCTCCCGAACAAAATATGGCGAAACCACGCATATTCCCCTATCGGCGACTTGCCGCAGGGGCAATCGGGATTCTTCTCGTTGCCGGGTCACTCAGCGCGGTGGTGTTGGCCACCTCTTCGTCCCCGTCAACGACGACCACCACGTCAAGGCCAGCATCGAACGCAGCCGCCAAAACAACCGCTGGACCTGTTGGTGTGGTCGCTCCTTGGGTGGTAGCGGAGAATAAAAAACCAGGCACCACGGCGTGGCAGATTCCCCCTGCAGTGACCCCCAATATCATTGCCGGCTTTTCAAATTTGAACTATGCCGCGGTAGGTCAGACCGCAAAGTTTTACGTCACCACGCCAGCACCAAGTTTCAAAGTAACGGCCTATCGCATGGGGTACTACCAAAACAAGGGTGGCCGATCCGTCTGGACGTCTTCAACCTATAAAGGCGTCGTCCAGCCCATCTGCCCCCTGACTGCGGGCATCAACATGGTCAGCTGCGAAAACTGGAGCACCTCGTTTAGCGTTCCCATCACCAAGGCGTTTGTGCAAGGTGACTATCTCTTTAAGTTGACCGACAGCCAAGGCAATCAAGGCTATGTCCCCCTCACCGTGTGGGACCAGTCTTCGAAAGCCACGTACCTCTTCGTCAATCGAACCTTCACGGAAGAAGGCTGGAACTTTTGGGGAGGCTATGACTTTTACCAAGGGCTCGGGCCTTGCGCGCCGACGGTTCCGACCTATCCTCAGTGCAATCGCGCCCGAGTCGTCTCGCTCGATCGCCCCTACAACACGGGATATGGCGCCTCCGACTTCTTTGGCAATGAATACCCGCTGCTTCAGTACATGGAACAGCATGGTCTCGATGTCACCTACGTCACCGATGTCACCTTGGACGCCCAGCCATCGCTTTCGTCCAATCACAAGGTGTTCTTATCGCTCGGTCACGATGAAACCTGGTCAAGCCCTGAACGACAAGGGGCCATTACCGCCAAAGGTGCCGGCACCAACTTTGTCTTCTTCGGTTCAGCTGCGGTACTGCGCCATGTGCGGATGCAGCCCTCCTCGCTGGGACCGGAACGTATTGAGGTCAACTATCGAAGCACGCAAGAAGATCCGTTAAACGGAAAAGGGAACCCGCTTGATGTGACGGGCAACACATTCTCGTCCCCGCCAACGAGTCTCTCTCCCGTGCCGTTCACGGGAGAGTTGTACTCGGGCTATTTGAATGGAACCAACAACGTTCCCTTCGTGGTGGCCGATGGAAATGCATGGGCCTTTAAAGGAACGGGCCTGAAGACAGGAAGCCAACTTCCTGGCGTCGTGATGTCCGACATTGATCATCTCTCCTTTGCCGACGGATCACCAAAGAACATCCAGGTCTTTGGTCACTCTCCAATTCCCGAGAATCAACTCTTTACCGCCGAAGGCATCTGGAACGGTTTTTCGTATTCGGATATGACGTATTACACCGATCCAGCAGGAAACGCTGGTGTCATCAACACCGGAACGGTGAACTGGATCAATGCAATGAGTTCGTGCATCACCGGACCGACAGGCTGTTTATCGTCCAAGGTCCAGCAGATCACAGGAAATATCTTTGCCCTCTTTGGAAAAGGTCCGGCGGGCCTGAGCACCCCATCGGTTCCAAACTGGTCGAGCATTCAACCCGTTGGTTCATAGATTTTTTCGATCCACATTCCAGGGCACTAACCTCTTCTCTCGGAGGGGTGCCAGAGCGGCCGAATGGGACGGTCTCGAAAACCGTTGTGCCTCCGGGTACCGTGGGTTCAAATCCCACCCTCTCCGCTCGAACGCACAGGCTGGCCTTGATGGTGCAAGCCGTCAAGGTCGCCTTTGTGCGCTGCAGGGCAGACAAGCCGGGAATCAAGATCCTATGATTGAGACCAGAGGACTACCTCCGTCCACCCACTAAGGAGTCACCATGGCCGAGCGACCAAACATTGAACAGCGCAGAGTTCTGACCACCGCCATTCCTGGACCGAAGTCTCAGGCGATTCATGCTCGGCGCAATGCTGCGGTCTCTCTGGGCGTGAGTTCAGGCTTACCGGCCTACATCGAACGTGGCCAAGGGGCGATCCTGGTCGACGCCGATGGCAACCAACTGATCGATCTTGGATCGGGTATCGCCGTCGCTGGGGTTGGTCACGCGCACCCAGCGATCACGAACGCAATTAGCGAGCAGGCCCACGATCTCATCCACACCTGTTTCATGGTGTCTCCCTACGAAAGTTACGTCCGACTGGCAGAAGAGTTAAACGAGCGAACCCCGGGAGATTTTTCTAAATCCACAGCCCTGTTCAACTCTGGAGCCGAAGCTGTTGAAAATGCAATCAAAGTTGCCCGTCTCGCTACGGGCAAAACGGCCATCATCGTCTTCGACAACGCGTATCACGGCCGAACGAACTTGACCATGGCGCTCACGGCGAAAAACATGCCGTATAAAGACCGCTTCGGTCCCTTTGCTCCTGAGGTCTATCGGGTTCCTATGTCCTATCCCCTGCGCGACTCACTCAGCGGTGCTGATGCGGCGAAACTGGCTCTCGACGAGATCGAGGTTCAAGTGGGGTCGCACAACGTCGCCGCAGTGCTCATTGAGCCCATTCAAGGTGAAGGCGGATTCATTGTTCCCGCCCCTGGGTTTCTCCCTGCGCTCTCAGCATGGACCAAAGAGAAAGAAATCGTCTTTATCGCCGACGAGGTCCAGACCGGTTTCTGTCGAACGGGTCAATGGTTTGCCTGTGAAGACGAAGGAATCATTCCCGACCTCATCGTGACCGCCAAGGGCATCGCCGGCGGTATGCCGCTTTCAGGGCTGACGGGCCGAAGTGAATTGATGGATGCGGTTCACGCTGGAGGACTAGGCGGTACCTACGCCGGAAACCCGGTAGCGGTGGCGAGCGCGCTCGCAACCATCGGCGTGATGGATGACGAGCGACTCGTTGAGCGCGCCGCACACCTTGGCGAGATCATCCGGACTCGTTTGGAAAAACTCGCCGCAGATGTTGACTGCATCGCCGACGTGCGCGGTCGTGGCGCAATGATAGCGATGGAACTCGTGAAGCCAGGCTCGCTGACCCCTGATGCTGCGTTAACCAAAACCATTGTGACCAAGTGTGGCGAGCAGGGAGTAATCACATTGAGCTGTGGAACCTACGGCAATGTCATTCGCCTGCTTCCACCCTTCATCATCTCCGATGAGTTGCTCAACGAAGGCCTTGACGCCATCGAAGTCGCACTGCGCTCAAGTATCTAATCTTTAGCCAGGAACGCATGACTGCGTTGACACGTTGCTCGTCGCTGCCTCTCCACGCGCAATATCTTGGGTTATCCCCGAACCGGCAAGTGCGTAGCCAACCTGTGCATTGACCGTTGAGCGTGAGAACACCACGCCAAGCACCGTTCCGCCTTGCCCGATCAGCGGACCGCCAGAGTTGCCAGGAAGTACTTGGCCATTGAGTTCATAGACCGCACGAGTCACCAAGGAACCACCATAGATGTCTCGACCTATCGCTTCGAACGATGCCGAGACCGACGAAGGGGCAACGTGGAGGTCCCCATTTTCCGGAAAGCCTACGACCGCCGACGGCGTACCTGACGAGACGGTGGCCGACGTGACCGAAAGCGCGCGACCTAACGGGGCGTGGGTTTTTAAGACCGCCAGGTCAAGACTTGGGTCGAAGAGGACGACGTTGGCGTTATAAGAAATGCCCCCAACCACGACCATGGGGCTCTTAATCCCGGCGACGACGTGTGCGTTCGTCACCAACACTCCCGGCGCGACAACAAACGATGAGCCTTCTACTTGTCCGCCGCAGCCAGTACTCAGGATTTTGTAGACCGACGCCAGTGTGGAGTGCGCGATCGCTAACGCTTCGGGTGTTGACGGCGCCGGCGTCACCGGAGCTAAAGGAGGTGCGATCGCTGCGAACACGGACGGGAAGCCCTGACTCGAAAGAAGGGACTGAACTTGAGCAACGGCCGACGGCACTGGCGGGAGCGCACGGTCAATCACGCGTATCACTGCGGAACGGTCGATCGCTTGGTTCACCCACGTCACTTGTGTTTGCACTAAAAACCCTGCAATCAGCCAGGTTGAGAGCAAAATACTGACGGCGCCAATCGCAGCGCCGACCCCAGTATCGAAGCTGCCGAGATGCCACCGCTTGAGCGCCGACGACGCCCACGAACCAAGAATACTTCCGGCGATTGAGCAAACGACGGCCATGCCAAGAACCAGCGCGAGAACCAAGATCGTTCGGGTAATCCCTGCACCAAGAGGCTTGGCCACGATGTAGGCCAAGCCAATACCGAGCACTAAGCCACCGAAAAATCCAACGAAACTCAGCACTTGCACCATGGCGCCGAGACGCAGGCCGTTGAGGGCTGCCAGCACGACCAAAAGTGCAATGAAAAGATCGAGCCAACCCATACCGTTGAGGGTAGACCCTCCTCGGCGCGCCAAAGCCCCAATCAGAACGATTTTCCCTCTACGATCTTGTCGTGATCGCCAAACAACGTTCCTGGCGTCAACGGCTGGCCGGGGTGAGCGCGCTCTCCCTCGCCATCATCACTGCCGCTTGTTCTTCTCCCCCTTCAGCGTCTACCCAAAGCGCCGCTGCGGGCCAGGCAATCGGCCAGCCCAGTGTCGTCCTGAGCGGGAATTTGGCCACGGTGAGTTGCGGGGCNAGTGGCTTCTGTGCAGCAGGCGGCTCTTCCTTTGAGCCCACCCCAACTGCTCTGGTCTTGATGACTTCAAGTGACGCTGGGGTCAACTGGGTCGCTCCATCGACCCCAATTCCTCCGACGACAAGCATCAATGATCTCGCATGCTCAGCGAAGACCTGTCTTGCTGTGGGCTTTGGCGCGACCAGCGCCGCCCTCTACGGAAAAGGGCCCTCGGGTTCATGGAGTACCAGCACCTTGCCTGCGGGTGTCACTCCTCAGGCGGTGAGCTGTTTACAGGAGCGATGGTGCCTGATGATCGGGAGTTCATCTGGGGGGACGGTCGCTCAAACGACGATTCACGCTGGAGCGAAATGGTCATCACCGGTGACCCTGCCGGCTGGAATTGGCCAGGTTCTCTCGGTGTCGTGCTCAACGATTGCACTGTGCATCACCACGGGCATCTCGCCAACCGGCCAACCCCAAGTACTTTTCACCACGAGTGGAATGAGCGGGTGGCGGTTGGCGGTCCTTCCTCCTGGCCTCTCACAGATCCTGAGTGCCTCGTGCAGTTCTACATTGGAGTGTTTCTTCGTTACAAAAACTTCGACCACCTCACCAGGAGCGCTCATGAGCAACTCACCAGGAAGCACAACGTTTTCAACGGCCGCCGCGGTCGGCAACGTAGAAAATCCAGCATCGGTATCGTGCCTCGGGAAATTGTGCGCCGTTGGGGGCGCAACCACTAGTGGACAAGGAACCGTTGCGTTCACCTACGGAGGCGTGGCGCTTCACAAGATCACCATGACCTATGTCCCGACATCCATCATCGGCCTTTCATGCATCTCCTCTTCCGCCTGTGTTGGCATCACGACCTCAAGCCTCGTGCAGATTGCCGTTCCACCGCTCCCGCATCAGACAACCACTTCGTAGCGCTTCACCTGACCAAGGTGTCGTGGCCTTCACGATTTCCTGAGAAGATAGAACGATGACGTCTCCTCCGCGTGGCTGGTATCCCGATCCTGGCGGCACCTCTGCATGGCGATGGTGGGATGGAGGAGCGTGGAACGAGGATCTTCACGCATATTTCCCGCCAATCGAGGGGATCGATGCAGCACAGTTGGCGAGAGAACAACACGCTGGCGGCCGCATGGCGACAATCGGCCTTGGCGCGTTCGGCCTCGCCGCTCTCGGCGCCATTGTCATTCGCGTGGCCGACACTTCATGGCTTGCGGCCATGTGGCAATGGTTTCACAGTGCCTACGACATCGCGAAAAGCGGTTCAACGAGTGCGACCTTGCCTGCTATCCCCACACAGCCCAATTGGAGTTCGACTCTTTCATCATTCGTGATCCTTCCTCTCGAAATTTTGGCGCTTGTCTTCACCTTGACGACGCAACATCGCGCCGCAAAGATCGCGCGCACACTCGGCCTCAAAAGTCGGATTGGGCCGACCTTTGGGGTAGTGGCCTGGTTCATTCCCCTTCTCAACCTCGTCGTGCCCTTGATGGCCTGGCTCGATCTCTTCACCCCCCGCCACCCCGGTCGGCGAAGCCTCTGGCTTTCCTGGGCGGCGCTGTTGGTTGCCGAGCTGCTCACCGTGGGGGTTTATGCGTCTGCTGGACATTCGAACCTGGCCGTTGGGGCCCTTTCAGGGCTTCAAGTGGTGGCCTTTTTCTTGGCCATTGTGGCCGCCCAGCGGACGGTCCACAGTGTCCTCGCCGAACACGCCCTTGGGGGCCAAAGCGCGGGGGTTTCTGCACACAGGCCTGGGCGAAGCCTCTAGGCTACGAAGTGACCACGGCGAGGCCGGGTTCTTGACATCGACGAGTAAGGAGACGCCACAATGGCGAATGAAGAGTGGGGACCATTAGCTGGCCTAATCGGTACGTGGGAAGGCGCCCAAGGAATGGACGTTTCTTTTCACAATGAAAAAGGAAAAGTTGCAGAGACGCCCTATTTCGAGCGCACATCGTTTAAGCCCTTTGGCCCAGTCGCCAACGGCGAGCAAGAGCTCTATGGACTTGACTACCGCACCGCTGCATGGCGTAAAGGCGAAGAGAACGACAACCCCTTCCATACCGAAGTCGGTTACTGGTTGTGGGACGCGGCAGAAAAGCAAGTCATGCGCTGTTTCATGGTTCCTCGTGGTTCAGTCGTGATTGCCGGTGGTCCAGCAGAAGCCACGGCCGACGAATTCGTGATGAATGCACAACTCGGAGTCCAAACCTATGGAATTCTGTCGAACCAGTACCTCGACAAGAATGCCAAGACCATCTCTTTCGACGTCACCATCAAGGTTGACGGCGACACGTTCTCCTACGACGAGACAACGGTCTACGAGCACTATCGGAGCCCCGAGCCCATCATCCACACTGACCGCAACACCCTGACCAGAACCTCGCACGACGCCTAGGCGTCGACGAGATTCATCACACCATCATGCTTGCGTGGTCAGAAGAGCATCTTGCGATCCAAGATGCGGTCCGCCGTTTTGTCGACGAAGAAATTCGTCCCGTCCTTGATGACATCGAGCACGAAGGGGTGCCTCCCTACGCCGTCATGCGATCGATGTTTAAAACCTTTGGCATGGACGAGATGGCGCGAGAGAACTTCAAGCGCCAACTTGATCGAAAGCTCAGTGGCGACGAAGGGCCAGTAGAGCGACGTCCAAATAGCCAAGCCGGGATGACCCTGATCCCCATCATTGAGTTATGTCGCGTCAGCCCGGGACTGGTGACGTCAATGGGCGTCTCGACCGGACTTGCTGCCGGCACGATTATGAAACTGGGTACGCCAGAGCAGATGGAGCGTTGGGGTCTTGACCTGATGACCCTCGACAAAGTTGGTGCCTGGGCGATTACCGAGCCTGATTCAGGCTCTGATGCGCTGGGCGGTATGCGAACCTCTGCGGTCCGAGATGGTGACGACTACGTCATTAATGGTTCAAAGACGTGGATTACCAACGGTCCCTACGCGGACACGATCGTTCTTTACGCAAAGCTTGATGACGGAAGCGGAACGGAACTTCGTGATCGTCGAGTCGTGACCTTTGTCCTTGATGCAGGGATGGAAGGACTGACGCAATCCAAGCCCATGCGCAAGATGGGGCAAAAGGCGTCGCCAACTGGTGAGGTCTTCTTGAGCGATGTGCGCGTTGGTAAAGATCGACTCTTAGGAGGAACCGAAGAGCCTAAGGGTGGAGGACGCCAAAGCGCCAAAGACAATTTCGTTACCGAACGAGCAGGTGTGGCTGCGATGTCATTAGGCATCATTGAAGAGTGCCAGCGTCTCTCCATTGACTACGCCAAGCAGCGCAAGTTGTGGGGAAAGCCCATCAGTGACTACCAACTCATCCAACTTAAATTGGCCAACATGGAAGTCGCCCGACTCAATGTCCAGAACCTCGTCTTCCGGCACGTTGAAACGGTGAGTACGGGAGCTGTAACGACCATGGCTGAAGCGTCGGCGATGAAGTTGTACTCCGCCCGTGCAGCTGTTGAAGTGGCGAACGAAGCCATTCAACTCTTCGGTGGTAACGGTTACATCTCTGAATATCGCGTCGAGCAGCTCGCTCGTGATGCTCGGGTCCTTCAGATCTACGCCGGAACCGATGAGATGCAGATTATTGCCATCGCCAAGGATCTCCTTGCCGATTAAGGCAGTGCTTGAGGCACGACCACGATGAGCACATCGCTCATCTTGAGTTCTCTCCAACGACGAATTGCCGCGCTTCATTCGCTCTACTACGAAGCGGTCGAAACAATGACGGTTGACCAGGTCAACTATGTCGAACGTGTTGCGGTTCTCCCTATTGCCTTTTCACTGTTTCACCAAGCCCAACTCGAAGACACCGCCGTCATCATGCTGAACGGCCCAGGGCCCATCTGGAATGAGGAATGGAAGACGTCGCTAAAACTCGGTGTTGACGACCACGGAAAAGAGCGAAGCGTTGAAGAGATGGTTGAACAACGAATCGGCGACTACAGCGCTTTCTGTGCCTACCAACGGACCGTCTTCGAGAATACTGAGGCGTGGCTCAGCGGTCTTGACCCTGAAGAGTTGACCCGACTCGTTGTTCCCCGGCCGCTTCCGCCACAACTGGCTTCTACGTTTTCAGCGCGCGTCGCCGATGAGACTGGCATCACGGTGCTTGACGGAATCGAATGCTGGATCTATCAACATGGGCTGCGCCACATGGGAGAGATCGAACACGCCCGAGCTCTCGTTGGCCTCCAAGGGATGACGTCCTAGCTTTCTTGCACTTCGGAGAACTCGCGAATCAGGTCTAAACTTGGATCACTGTTCGACAAAGTTGCTCGATTGAGCTGTTCGCACAGTCACACTGCGAAAAAACGTTCCTCGAGAAAAGAAAAGGAAGACATGTCGGCACTCCAAGAACTTACAAGAGAGAGTTTTGAATCCACTGTTCTCGGCCAAGGAACCGTTGTCGTTGACTTTTGGGCATCATGGTGCGGACCATGTATGGCATTCGCCCCCGTCTACGAAGCCGCAGCTGAGGCGCACCCCGATGTTCAGTTCACCAAAGTGAATACCGAAGAAGAGCAAGAGTTGGCCCAAGAAGCATCCATCATGTCGATTCCTACACTGATGGTCTTTCGTGATGGTGTCCTTCTCTACCGAGAAGCAGGGGCACTCTCGGCATCAGGATTCGAAGCACTTCTCAAACAAGTTCAAGAACTCGACATGGACCAAGTCAGAGCTGAGATGGCTGGGAAGCAAGAAGTACAGTAAGGGTCATGACCTTTGCTGAATCACCGGTCGTCACCTTTGAGGTCGACCACGAAGGTGATCCTCACGATTTGGTCTATACCCTTGGCGGAGCTGAAGCCCGTGCGTCTCTGACTCCAGGTTCAATTTTAGATACGTCGACATTGGACTGTTTTGCCGGAAAAGTTACCTCCGTCCACGATCACGTCAGTGAGGTCTGCGACCCACGCTGTCTGAATCCCCAAACCGGTCCTTTTTATATCGAAGGAGCCGAGCCGGGCGACACGCTGGCGGTCCACTTTGCCAAAATCGAGCCAAGGAATACCTTCGGCTTTTCTACATCGGTTCCCTTGTTCGGGTCACTCACGGCCACGGGTTTTACCGCCATGCTTCACCAGCCGCTCCCCGAGATGACCTGGCGCTATGACCTTGACCTCGAAGCACGGACCGTTCGCTACGAAGCAAGAGAGAGCGAAGCGTTTTATACACTCCCTCTCGATCCAATGCATGGGACCGTCGGTGTTGCGCCCGCGTTGAACGAAGCGCGTTCTTCGCTCACTCCAGGCGACTGGGGCGGCAACATGGACACTCCTGAAATGCGCGTTGGAACGACCTGTTTTCTTGGTGTCAATGTTGAAGGTGCATTGTTCAGCTTTGGCGACGGCCACGCTCGACAGGGTGAGGGGGAGACCTGCGGCGTGGCCGTTGAAACAGCGATGGACTCTGTTCTCGTGATCGATCTCATCAAAGGTGGTCCTCAGACCGCATGGCCCCGTTTAGAAAACGACCGGGACATTATGACAACCGGCTCCACGAGGCCTCTTGAAGATGCATTTCGGATTTCACAAGTCGAGATGGTCCACTGGGTCAGCGAACTAACGGGACTCTCGATGATGGATGCGTATCAATTCGTCACACAAGCCGTCGAGTCACCCATCGCCAATGTCGTGGACACGAACTACACGGTGGTGGCAAAGATGAAGAAGGCCTACATCCCGGGATGTAACCCCATGGGCGGAATCCATGAACGGCTCAAGCAACTCGGTGCTGCCTACCTCGCATCCCTCACATGAGCCATTTAGTTCTCCAGATCCTGCCCCTGGCCTGTGGCGCGGCGATTAGTCCAACCCTGTTGATGATTGCCGTGCTGTCGCTTTCTTCACCGGTCACTCCGCTTCGTTGTGGCTGGGCGGTGGTGGCGGGAAGTGTGCTTGCTCTGAGTGTCTATACCGTTGTCGGTCTCCTCATCGGATCAGCGTTTCACCACAGTCAACATAAAATCATTGACGAAGTCATTGCCTTTGCCGCAGCAGCACTGCTCGCCGGGTTGGCGATGCGCCAGTATCTCAGCCTCGGAAAGCCGGCAAAGGGAAAATCATTGGCTCAACGGCTGAATCAAACCTCTCCACGAGCGTATTTCGTCGCCGGGATGGCCACCATGTTCGTCAACATCACCTCGATTGTTCTTTTCTTGCCAGCAATTCGAGATATTTCAAAGTCCAACGCGGGGCTTGGCTCATGCGTGGTTGCGCTTGCCGTGCTCTTTCTCTTTTTGCAACTTCCCGTCGTAGTACCCGTTGGCGTAATCTCCATACTCGGGAAACGAGCGATGCCACTGCTGGCCAAACTCCATCACGATATTACGACCTATACCGTACAAATCACCATTGGTGTCGAGATTTTCTTCTTTTTCTACTTCTTCATCAAGGGGATTGTGGAGCTTACGTCGTAAGGGTGAACTTCTTTAGTGACGACTCGCCCGTCATTCACTAGAGTCATGGCTATGGCTCATCAACGAACAATTGTCGTCACCGGTTCCGCTTCTGGCATGGGAGCCGCAACACTGAAACGCCTCGTCGCCAACGGTGATCGTGTGATTGGCGTCGACCTCCACGATGCTGACGTCATTGCGGATCTTGGCACTCCCGAAGGACGCCAGAGTGCCGTCGAAGCGATCACAGAACTCTCGCAAGGTGTTCTCGACGGACTTGTTACCTTCGCCGGAAAGGGCGGGCTACCCAATCGAGCGGGAAGTCTCCTCGTGGCGGTGAACTATTTCGGCACCGTCAAACTGCTTGAGAACCTTCGGCCACTGCTCGCCAAAGGAACGAACGCAGCGGCGATCGCCATCGCATCGAACTCGATGACCTGTCAGCCTGGAGTTCCGCTCGACGTTGTCAAGCATTGTCTGGACAGCGATGAAGAGGGCGCCCGAGTCGCTGCCGACACGGCTGGATCGATTCAGACCTACCCCGCTACAAAGTTGGCTGTCACCCGGTGGGTTCGCCACCACGCACCAAACCCAGAGTGGGCGGGAGCCGGCATTACCCTCAACGTCATCGCCCCTGGCGCGGTGCAAACGCCACTGCTGAAAGAGACCCAGGACGATGAGCTCCTCGGCCCAATGCTGGCGGCGTTTCCAATTCCCATTGGCCGCAACGGCACCGCTGAGGAACTCGCCGGCGTTGTGGCCTTCCTTCTCGGCCCCGATGCGCGCTTTTTTTGTGGCTCAGCGCTTATCGTTGATGGAGGAACCGAGGCCTCATTGAGAGCGGATGATCTCCCCTCGCCGATGGCCTAAGTTTTAGAATAATCTGTGGCTCAGCCATTCAGTATGAAAAAAATCAACAGAAGGGTAAAACCGTGAGCATTCTCGAAGAAGCGCCAAGTGCAATGTTACGCCGTCAAGAGGAACTTCCCTTTGTCAACATCGGCGACGGAAGCCAGCTCCAAGTCCTCCAAGTTGACCTGGTCAACGGCGTTTGGATCATTCGTAACCG
>TBL_comb47_HYPODRAFT_10001415_pt1 | contig 31274 bp, 32 predicted proteins | sample TroBogypolimnion_40_FD_10682 | JGI IMG/M metagenome (IMG submission 10682) | reverse complement strand
GAGCTACCCCGCCAAGAGTAATTTTCGAGCCCCCTATCGGAATCGAACCGATGACCTCTTCCTTACCATGGAAGCACTCTACCGACTGAGCTAAGGGGGCGGACCTACGCCCGCAAGGTTACAGGTATTGCCTACCGCCGCGAAATTCCAGGCTTGTACCTGCCTCCTCCTATTGAAAGGATGCCCTTATGAGTCTGCCTGAATTCCATCTCCCCAATCTTCCGCACTGGCACCGACCGCATCCAGGTGAACATCGCTGGCCAGTCTCCTTCGTCGTGGCAATTGTGATTGTTCTGCAGTATTTGCTACCAAAGACTCTCTCCCTCAAAAGCCAACCTGAAATCTGCATTTTGGAAGCCCTTCTCACCGTCTTGCTCTTCGCCATCAGTCCTGGGCGAATATCAAAGCACCGCAAGTCGACGTGGTGGACTGGGGTGGCACTGACAGGTGTGATGACAGCAAGCAATATCGCCTCAGCTGTCCATCTCCTGCAAAAGTTGATTGATGGGACTATTAAGAGTCCTGCAAATTTGCTCGCTTTCGGTGGATCTATCTGGCTCACCAACATGGTGGTCTTCAGCCTTTGGTACTGGGAATTCGATCGTGGAGGTCCAGGGGCAAGAGCTGAGGCGATCGATCCATATCCAGATTTTCTCTTCCCGCAGATGACAGACCCAGAATATGCACCTGTGGATTGGAAGCCGACTTACTTCGATTATCTCTTCACCTCGTATACAAATGCCAGCGCGTTTAGTCCGACTGATGTCATGCCATTAACACGGTGGGCAAAGGCGCTTATGATGATTCAGAGCGCAACATCTCTTGTAACGGTAGGACTAGTTATTGCCCGTGCGGTAAATATTCTTCCCTAATTAACAACTACCGTAAAAGCGATCGACGTTCCGTTGTGATCAAGTGTCACAATCGTTGTTCCCTTCTTGAGCGGCTTTAATCCAGGATTTGTTGTGTAAGTACCCTTATTTCCGCCTGCAGTAAATGAAACAATCGTGGGATCTGCAATCGTTGCACTCCATTTGTCAGGATCCGGAACCGTGAATACAACTACATTAGTCAGCGCAACGCTGGTATATGTGACCAGAGTTGGATCAACCAAAACAGGTGCAACTACCTTGCTCCCTGACGCAGTGTATTTTGGAACTAAATGTGAGAAGAACTGGTTGAGCTGCGCTCTAGGAATGCCCACGCTAATTGTGACAACCTGAGTTCCCGCGAGGTTTCCTGCGCCTGGCTTATTGACCACGGTGCGAGTTGCACCGCGAATAAGCATCATGTTCATGGGACAGATGTTTTTAATAGAACTTTCAGTGAGCGAGAAGTACTTCTTGCCACTGCCATACTGAACCGAGATAGATTCATCTCGGCCGACTCCACACGTGGTCATCCCAAAGTGCTTCAGGGCCAATCCAGCGGTATAGCTGGGTTGGTATACGACGTAATTCAGGCCAGTCTGGGCATCCTGATATGGATTGCCGCTTCCCATGGCCAGGGCTGGAATCGCACCTAGCGCAAGGATTCCTGCTGCCAGGGCCACTATGAGACTTCTCTTATTCTTCATCTCTTTAGGTTACATGGTGCGTCTGAGGGTTTACTGACGGAAACCTGTGGCTTCCCTTTAAGTTTCGGATGCAAGCATTGACTAGTAACATTTTCGACATGAGCGATGAGAGCATTCACGAATTCCCCCTCACCATAGATGAGCTCGCGCTCCGTGAGCGAATCGACCCACTCTCTTACGATGTTTTACGAAATGCGGCTACGGAACGCCCCTTCACCGGCGAGTACACCGATACGGATGTCGAAGGAAGCTACCGCTGCAAGGCCTGTGGAAATGAATTATTTAGAAGTGAGAATAAATTCCATTCGGGCTGTGGTTGGCCCTCTTTTTACGCCCCCACCGCAGATGACGCGATCACGCTTATTGAAGATGCATCACTGGCGCCAAGGATTCGTACCGAGGTCCGTTGCGCGAAGTGCGGCTCGCACTTAGGACATCTCTTCGAAGGCGAAGGGTACGACGTACCAACCGATCAACGGTGGTGTATCAACTCAGTTGCGCTGGTGCTTGAGAAGAAGTAAGTCGTAATCAACTTTTAAACAGCGATTTTGCACAACTTTCAACCCATTTTTAACGGCTCGATTTGCAGAAATATCGTCACGCAACCCTAATTGCAGCCACATTGACTTAGCCTTAACAGCAATCGCCTCATCCAGCACAGTCGGTACATCTGCGACATTACGAAATACATCGACAATATCTACCCACTCTGGGATATCGGCGATTGAAGGATAAACATCATGTCCGAAAAGCTTATCCAGGCGCGGGTTTACAAAGAATATTTGAAAATGTGAGTGGTCCAAGAGCCATTCGCTAACACCATACACAGGGCGCTCGGGGTTATCGGAGGCGCCAACAATTGCTACCGTTTTTGAACTCTTAAGTAACTCAGCAACTTCTTCATCACTCGGTGGAACCCACATAATAGTCATCGCACGGCCGCCATTTCTGTCGTAATAAATCCCTCGTAGGCTAGAACTTCGCGATGAATATCAGTTGCGCCCCAACTTAAAATGGGCGCAATCATCTCTGCGATTTCGCGTGAAACACCCAAGCCATGGCTGGAGTGTTCCATAGAAATTCGCAATCGTCGGGCCATCACATCCACCAAAGAACGAGCTCCTTCGTGCGTTACGGCATATAAAACTTCGGCTTTAATGTATCCAGCGCCGGGAAGAATTTCGGTCGCAAGACTAGAATCCTTATCTATCATCTGAAATATATCGCTGATAAGTGATCCATAACGATTAAGCATTCGCTCAACACATGCGGTTGAGACGGAATAACTCTGTGCTAGCCCAGGGATCTGCTTTACAAGATTTCTATAACCAGCAGCGCCCAAGAGTGGAATCGACTTTGTCGCAGACTTTGGAACGTCACGGCCTATATCTTTACTGGCCGCATCAACTGCATCAGCTGCCATGACCCTATAAGTCGTGTATTTGCCGCCCGCGATACTCACAAAACCTTTAAGGGGATGATCTACGGTGTGCTCTCGGGAAATCTTGGTGGTCGATGAATCTTTGGCTGGAGAAACGAGGGGCCTTAATCCAGCGTAAATGCTAATTATCTGTTCCCTGCGAATCTTAGGGAGCAATACCTTGTTCGCTTCATTGATGATGTAATCAACATCGCCGCTCTCTGCCACTGGATACTCTCGATCACCGGTGTAATCCGTATCTGTGGTTCCCAGCAGCCACTCATTTCCCCACGGAATAATAAAGAGGACTGAGAGCGAAGTTTTTATAATTATTCCGGTTTTGGCGTCGATGGCATCCTTGGGAAGGATGATATGAACACCTTTACTCATCTTGATTTTGTAACCAGGCTTTATGCCAAATTGTTCGTAGAGCTCTTCATTCCAGATACCAGCAGCTGCGACGACCACCTTTGACTTGACGTTGATCATCTCACCATCGACTTCGATAACCGCGCCAGTTATACCTGCGGCGGTGCGCGTGATTTGTCGAACCGTCGCCCCAGTCACGATGCGAGCGCCAAAATCCTTTGCAGTACGAGCTACTGTGAGAGTGTGTCTTGCATCATCCACTTGTGCATCGAAATAAACCAAGCCTCCGGTAACTAACTCTGGGTTCAATGACCTAACCTCATTGCGCATTTCGCCAAAGGTGATGTACCTGTGCCAAGGAACCGCACGCAATTTTCCGCGTAGTAAGTCATAAAGCATGAGACCTGCTCCGACATAAACACGGTCGATGTACTTTTTATGTAAGGGGTAAACAAAAGAGAGCGGCTTCACTAAATGTGGAGCTTGATCAGTAATCATCATTTCGCGTTCATGGAGCGCTTCGCGAACCAACTTGAAATCGAATTGTTCGAGGTAGCGCAATCCTCCATGAATTAATTTGCTCGATCTTGAGGATGTCCCGGCAGCAAAATCGTCACTTTCAACGAGTGCAACGTTGAGTCCGCGCGCAGCCGCATCGAGAGCGATTCCGCTCCCAACTACCCCACCTCCGATGATCAGAAGGTCGAATTCTTGGGACTTTAGATCAGCAATATCTTCGCGACGTTGTTCAGGATTAAGCACTGACTTATTGGAGGCCACCTGCTTAGAATACGGGCATGTCTTACATCGGGGCGATCGACCAAGGGACGACCAGCACCCGCTTCATGGTATTTGATCAGGCTGGGGCGGTTGTTGCCGCCGCCCAGAAAGAACACACCCAAATTCTCCCCCAACCTGGATGGGTTGAGCACGATCCCCTTGAGATATTGCGGGCTACCGATGCCGTTATTAAAGAGGCGCTATTGGCCGCCGGACTAGTTGGCAGCGACTTAACTGCCATCGGAGTCACTAACCAGCGAGAGACCACGGTCGCCTGGAACGCAAAAACGGGAAACCCAATGGGAAATGCCATTGTCTGGCAAGACACCAGAAGTCAATCAATTTTGGATGAGATCACTTCTGAATCAGGCGCTTCGATCACCTATAAAACTGGTCTACCACTCGCTCCTTATTTTTCCGCGAGCAAGATGAGTTGGATGCTCCGAAATTCTGCCAGCGTTGCGAGCGCACATGATCGACAAGAGCTGCGCTTTGGAACAATTGATTCTTGGCTAGTTTGGAATTTAAGTGAGGGCGGTATTCACGTCACTGACGTCTCTAATGCATCGCGCACGCTCTTGATGAATCTGCAGACTCTGCAATGGGACGAAGAGCTCCTTGCAATCTTCAATATTCCACAGAACGCACTTGCCAGCATTAAGAGTTCCTCGGAAATTTACGGCTATACCGATCCTACTGGAGTCTTCGGTGCCCGGATACCAATCGCTGGAATCTTAGGCGATCAGCATGCAGCCCTCTTGGGTCAACTCTGCTTTGAAAAGGGGGAATCTAAGACAACATACGGCACAGGTAATTTTGCACTCATCAATACGGGCACTGAAATCATTCGTTCCAAGAAAGGTCTCCTCACAACTCTGGCTTTTAAGCTGGGTAAAGAACCAGCTAAATATGCATTAGAGGGTTCCGTTGCCGTGACTGGCTCAGCCGTGCAGTGGCTCCGTGACCAGTTAGGAATAATTGAAAAATCCTCCGATATTGAAGCGCTGGCACAAAGCGTGCCAGATAATGGGGGCGTCTATTTTGTTCCAGCGTTCTCTGGGCTCTTTGCCCCTTATTGGCGCGGGGATGCTCGCGGAGTGATTGTTGGCCTCACGAGAGCGGCGACTAAGGCACATATTGCACGGGCGACTCTTGAAGCTATCTGTTACCAAACCCTCGATGTGATACGTGCCATGGAAGAGGAGACTGGGGTACGCATCAAGGTACTTCGAGTCGATGGTGGGATAACCCAGAATCAACTCTGTATGCAGATGCAGGCCGATATTCTGCAGACTGATGTTTCGCGACCCATCGTTGCAGAGACAACGGCGCTGGGGGCAGCGTATGCCGCAGGTTTAGCTGTGGGAATCTGGCGAGATAAATCCGAACTCATGGCTCACTGGCGCGAAAGCAATCGTTGGAAGCCAGAGCTAGGTGCTGAAGCTGCAGAGATTGGATTACATAGCTGGAATAAGGCAGTTGATCGAGCGCTCAATGGGTATAACCGCGGCGCCTTCGCGTAGCTTCATCAAACCAGATTAAAACCGATCAGTTGGGAAGCGTCACTTCCACTTTCAAACCACCAAGTTTGCTTCGCGAAAAAACCAATGTTCCTTGGTAACGCTCCACAACTCCATTGATGATGCTTAAGCCGAGTCCAGTTCCTCCCCCATCTTTAGAACGGAAGGTCGAAAAGCGTTTTATAGCTCGTGGCTTCTCTGGATATTCCACCAACCCAGGCCCACCATCCTCGATCGTGATAGTTAAATCTTTATCATTTTGCGTGAGGGATATCGAAACCGGGGCGGTGGGAGGTGTATGACGCCTTATATTGGAAAATATATTTCCGATCATCCGATCAATCAGTTTGGGGTCAGCTTGAATGGTGGATTCGGGTACTAAATAGCTGGTAATTTCACGTTCGGACTGTAAAGCCTGAAGGACCTCAATGTGATCGCTGAGAATGACACCAACATCAACTATCTCACTTTCAGTGCTATCGGCATCTCCCACCTCTGCAAGAAAGAGCAGATCCTTGATGATTGACTCCATTCGGAATATCTCAGTGGAGCTTTTATTGAGGTAAACCTCTTGCTTCTTCTGATCAGTTGTGGCTCGTGCTAAATCCACATAGCCCTTTATTACTGTCAGAGGCGTGCGAAGTTCGTGGGATGCGTCTCCCAAAAACTTCTGCATTGCTAGTTGCTGTTGAGCTAGCAGGATGCTTACTTCATTAATCTTTCCATCTCTTCGAAAGAGCAAGAAAGCAATTAAACCCGCGATGAGATCAACCCCCAGAATAAAGATTATAAGTTCACGAGTCAGAGTTGATACATCGGAATTGATGGCTGAAAGGGATGCAGCCAAGATCAATTTCTTATCGCCTGGCATATCGAAGACTCGTATTCGTAGATCTCTCCCGAGATTAATATCTGCATGACGCGCACGTAGTTGAGCAGCGTCCGTGGGTAGGGCTGGAATCGTGGGACCCGTCTCAGTTAAAACCGTCACGGTCCCAGTATCGGTTACGTATTCGACTGTTACTGGAATTGAAGAAACTTGTGCTAAATATTGAGCGACAGTTAAGGGATCTTCTTTAGTGGAATCTAGTGCTCTGATTTTGGAATTGAGCGAATCATCAACCAGATTAATTTGACTTGATTGGTACTTTGTTATTGCAAAATATCCTATTGCTGCTGAAGATACGGTGAGGAAGAGGAAGATGTAAACCGTAACGCGAAGGACGAGTTTCATCTTCTTTCAACTATCTGAAACCCGACCCCGCGTACAGTCTTGATTCCTATAAATCCTTCTCTATGCAGCTTCTTTCTTAAGTATGAAATATACGTTTCCAACGACAGTTGAGTTGTTCTCGAAATCGATGCCCCAGACCGCATTAAGAAGTACATCTTTGCGAACCACTTTATTTTTACGCTCCATCAAGAAATGCAAGAGGTTATACTCAGTGGGTGAGAGTTCAATAATCTCATCTTCAAATTTCACCATATGCTGGTCGACATCAATCGAGATGGGCCCACAGAGCAAAATGTTGGTCGCTTGGGTGCTTTGTGTGCGCCTTAGAATTGCTTCAACCCTGAGCGCCAGCTCTTCAATACTAAATGGCTTAGTAACGTAGTCATCGGCTCCCACCCGAAAACCTTGGTTAATGTCCTCCTTCTGACGGCGGGCACTTAAAAGCAGCGCCGGGGTTTGGTCCCCAGCCCCCCTTACCTTTTCGAGCAGCACCAACCCATCGATCTTTGGCATATTAATGTCGAGCACATAAAGATCAAATTTCTGCCTCCGAATATGAGAAAGGGCGTCAAGGCCATCTATCGCGATTGTGACCTGATACCCCTCTAGTTCAAGGAGATCGCTCACGAGTTCGCGCACGCCAGAATCGTCGTCAACTACCAAGATCTCGGCCTTTTTCATATTTGATAAGCCTAACTTGGTCTAATCGACCCGCAAGAGGCTGACAAGAATTTCACATGGTTCTCACAAAGTGTGCCTCCATGATTTAGCCATGGGAACAGAAACTCCCAGTGTTCTGAAGAACCCCCTTCTGAATAACACAGGCCTCTCACAAAGGAAGAATCATGAAGAAGAACCTACGTAATCGCATCATCGCCGGAACCATCGGCGCCGCACTCCTTTTGGCTCCAACGGCGGCTTTCGCCGATACGACCCCAACCCCTACCGCCACAACCGCAAAGGCAACGGCCGCCGATAAGGCTGCCTACAAAGCTGCGCTTGAGGCTTACCGCGTTGCCCTCAAGGCTTGGCAAGAGACTCGCAACGCCAACCAGGCAGCCTATAAGGCCTCGATCGTCACCTACCGCGCCGCACTTACTGCGAATAAGACAGCGCTCAAGACAATTGATTCCACATTCAATACCGCTGTTGCTGCCGCTCGTGCCGCCTTCACAACTGCAACTGCCGGAACAGTTACTGCTGCTGCACGCCAGGTTGCCCTTAACGCTCGCGTAGCTGCTGTTGCCGCTGCCACCGCAACTCGCGCCGCTGCAATTACAGCTTTGCCTACGCTTCCACCAAAGCCAGTAGTCCCAACCGTAGCCCCAAAGCCAGTTGCTCCTGTAAAGCCATAATCCGTACCAAACCTGCAAACTCACCCACCTAACGTTGGTTAGGTGGGTGAGTTTTTTATTATGCACTGTTTACCTAGGTTCGCTACGCTTAACAACATACTGGCCTGCTGATCTATTAACCCTGTGATCCAGCCATACCAGCAATACCTAGAGGAGAAGCCATGAATAGCGAGAGCAAATGTCCTTACACCGGCAGCAAGTTAGCGAGTGAAGGCACCTTTAATCAGGATTGGTGGCCAAACCAACTCAACCTCAAGGTACTGCAGCAGAACGCTCCACAATCCGATCCCATGGGGGAAGGTTTTAATTACGCAGAAGAATTTGAGAAGTTAGATCTCGCAGCGCTGCAAAGCGATCTACGCGCGCTCATGACCGACTCGCAAGAGTGGTGGCCAGCTGACTACGGACATTACGGTCCTTTCTTCATCCGTATGGCCTGGCACAGTGCAGGCACCTATCGCACCTTCGATGGTCGCGGCGGCGCCGGCGCTGGAATGCAGCGCTTCGCCCCTCTCAATAGCTGGCCAGATAACGTCAATCTCGACAAAGCACGCAGGCTCTTATGGCCAATAAAACAAAAATATGGCAAGCAAATTTCCTGGGCTGATTTAATGATCTTGACTGGAAATGTCGCGCTCGAATCCATGGGATTTAAGACCTTTGGCTTTGGGGGTGGTCGCGCTGACGTTTGGGAGCCAGATGAAACCTATTGGGGTAAAGAGGCAGAGTGGTTGGCAGACAATCGTTATAGCGGCGAGCGAGATTTAGAGAATCCTCTGGCAGCAGTTCAGATGGGTCTGATCTATGTAAACCCAGAAGGCCCAAATGGAAACCCTGATCCGCTCCTTTCGGCCCGCGACATTCGTGAAACTTTTGCCCGCATGGCAATGAACGATGAAGAGACCGTTGCATTGATTGCTGGTGGTCATACATTCGGTAAGACTCATGGTGCAGCCGATCCAAGTAAATATGTGGGCCCAGAGCCAGAGGCAGCGCCAATCGAAGATATGGGATTGGGTTGGAAGAATTCTTTTGGAACGGGAAATGCCGGCGACACTATTTCTAGCGGCCTGGAAGGCGCTTGGACTGCAACTCCAATCACTTGGGATAACTCTTACTTTGAACTTCTCTTCGCTCATGAGTGGGTGCAGACCAAGAGCCCCGCAGGTGCAACCCAGTGGATTCCCAAAGATGGTGCGGCATCCGATGCGGTCCCTGATGCTCACGATCCATCTAAAAAGCATGCGCCGGTCATGCTTACTAGCGATTTAGCGCTACGTTTTGACCCGGCCTATGAAGCAATTTCGCGACGCTTCTTAGCTAATCCAGATCAACTGGCAGATGCTTTTGCTCGTGCCTGGTTCAAACTAACTCACCGAGATATGGGACCAGTTGCTCGTTACTTAGGAAATCTAGTTCCGACCGAAGCGCTCATTTGGCAAGATCCCCTCCCTGCAGTTGACCACGAGTTGATCGGCGACAAGAAGATCGCTGCGCTTAAAGAATTAATTCTTGACTCAGGCCTTTCTATTAGCCAACTTGTCACGACCGCTTGGGCTTCGGCATCTACTTTTCGTGGCACCGATAAAAGAGGTGGCGCTAATGGAGCACGCATCCGTTTAGAACCACAGCGCAATTGGGCTGCAAATGACCCTGCAGAATTGGCAGTGGTCCTTAAAGCTCTAGAAGAAATTCAATCGCAATTCAATGCAACCTCTAATAATAAGAAAGTTTCGCTAGCCGATCTGATTGTCCTTGGCGGCGGCGTTGCCATAGAGGCGGCGGCAAAGGCGGCGGGCATCAAAGTTGAAGTTCCTTTCACACCTGGTCGCACTGATGCAACCCAAGAGCAGACAGATGTTAATTCATTCGCTGTTCTAGAGCCTCAGGCCGATGGCTTCCGTAACTTCATGGCGAGTGGTGCTCACCATCCCGCTGAGTTCCACCTCGTCGATAAGGCGGCGCTACTCACCCTTACCGCTCCAGAGATGACGGTATTGGTTGGCGGTTTGCGCGTTCTTGGTGCAAATGCCGGAGGTTCCAAAGATGGCCTCTTTACAAAGAGACCTGGCGCTTTAACCAATGATTTCTTCATCAACGTACTGGATATCGGTATTAACTGGAACGCCAAATCCGATAGCGCGGAGTTCTTTGAGGGACGCGATACCAAGACTGGCGAGATCAAATGGAGCGCTACACGTGCAGATCTGATCTTCGGATCAAACTCGATCCTACGAGCGCTCTCTGAGGTTTATGCCAGCAACGATGCATCGGTGAAATTTGTTAATGATTTCGTGGATGCATGGGTCAAGGTAATGGAACTCGATCGCTTCTAGCCATCGAAAAGGCATAATTCCACTATGGACACAGTAGAGGTCAGGTTTTTTGCGGCAGCGCGCGCTGCCGCCAAGGCCGAACAGATCCAAGTTCCTGCTGGCACCTTAAATCAAATTCTGGCCAACTTAAAGAGGAGCGAGGATTTGGCTCGAGTTATTCCCCAATGCTCATTCCTCGTAAACGCTGTTATATGCCACGATTATGAAGCGATGATCACAGCGGGAAGTCAGATTGATGTACTTCCTAAATTTGCAGGTGGCTAATCTAGCCCCCGATTGCTGACATCGGACGACGCGGCTGGATGAAAGTTAAATCATTAATTCCATGACCTGGAAGTTTTCCCGCAAGAGCTTTATAGAATCGGGAAGATATTTCTGTGCAGACTAGTGCGGGTGAAAGTTCGGTATTCCTGACCACACTACGCAGGTCCATCTCCTCTAAAGAGAAAAGACAGGACCGCAACTGTCCATCAGAGGTGAGGCGCAATCGATCACAGGCTCCACAGAAAGGTTGGGTTACGCTGGCAATTATTCCAACTGTCTCTTGTGTTCCATTGATAAAGAACTCTTCTGCTGGCGAAGATCCTCGATCTGGCACTGCTACCAAACTAAAGTTTTGCGATAGGGATGCAAGTACCGCACCAGCAGTAACCATCGTCTCTCGATTCCAAATTCCGCCGGCATCTAGCGGCATCTGCTCAATAAAACGGAGCGAAAATCCCTCTGCGAGAGCCCATTTGAGTAAAGATGGCGCTTCATCATCGTTGATGCCTTGGAGCAGAACTGAATTTATCTTGATTGGTGTAAGTCCAGCACTTCGCGCGGCCTTTAATCCAGCAAAGACGTCGTCTATACGATCACGATAAGTCAAGGTCTTGAAACGCGCTCTATCTAAAGTATCCAGACTTACATTAATGCGTTCTAGCCCTGCATCGGCAAGAGGCTTAGCTAATTCCGCCAAGCGAAGTCCATTAGTGGTTAATGAGAGCTTAGGCGGATTGGGTAGAGATGAGATTCTCGAAACAATTTCCACAATATCAGATCGCAATAGTGGCTCTCCGCCGGTCAATCGAACCTCTTCTATACCTATCGCGACAGCATTTTCAATAATGACCATGAGTTCGTCGGTATTGAGAAGGTGCTCGGACTTTAACCAATCTGAAAAATCATGAGGCATGCAATATGAACAGCGCAGCGAGCAACGATCGGTAAGCGATACACGAAGGTCACGGTGCTGGCGCCCATAATTATCGACGAGTTGGTTCATGCGAAGTTCACCCATTCATCAGTTCCATCAGCAAAGAGTTGGTGCTTCCAAATGGGTAATCTAGCCTTTACTTCCTCAACGAGCAGTGAACAAGCATTTAACGCCGGGGCTCGGTGAACTGCTGACACAGCGACTAAAAATGCGCTCTCTCCTATGGGGATTTCACCGTAGCGATGGGCGACAGCAACGCTTCCTAGTTGGGAGTTTTCCGCTATTTCCGTAACGATTTCACGGAGAACTCGATCTGCCGATGGGTGAATTTCATATGTAAGGGTCTTCACTACCTTGCCGCCATCATGGTTCCTGACATTTCCAGAGAAGGTGACTATGGCTCCATGGTCATTGGATTTAACCAATTCGACAAAGGTACCGAGATCTATCAGATCGGAGGTGATTAAAGTCGTGATCATCTAATGATCAACTCCATGAGTTTGATCCAAAATGTGTGCAGCGAGACGTCCAATAATGACCAGCCCATCATGAACTCCCCCAGTGGAGCCAGGAAGATTAATAATCAACGACTTACCGTGGGTGCCAGCTAAACCCCTAGTGAGATCTGCAGTTGGTACAAGGATGCGTGAATGAGCGCGAAGGGCTTCACCAAAACCAGGTAATTGTTTCTCTATAAATGGGGCGGTTGCTTCGGGCGTAACGTCTGTAGGAGATACTCCCGTGCCTCCGGTAGTAACGATGAGATCTATGCCGCTATCGAGCGCCCGGGAAATTTCTCGTGTGATCAGTGCCGGGTCGTCAGCCACAAGAGCGGTATCAAATACCGAGTATCCCAAATCGGATAATCCTTGCGCCAAGATTTTTCCGCTGCGGTCTTCATACACTCCCAGTGCAGCTCGCGTGCTAACAGTGATGACCTGCGCTGTATAACTGATCAATCTCTTACCCAGTCACCATTTCGACCACCAGATTTCTTCTCTACCTGCACATCACAGATCGTTGCGGCCGGGTCTAGAGATTTAACCATATCAATGATGGTCAGTCCTGCAATTGCTACCGAGGTAAGAGCTTCCATCTCAACTCCGGTGCGATCTGCGGTTCTTACTTCAGCCCTGATAAATATTCCATGATCTTTAACTTCTAAATCGACATCAACTCCATGAATGGCAATCGGGTGACAGAGTGGAATTAGATCAGGAGTTCTTTTAGCTCCCATGATTGCTGCAATCCGCGCCGTTGCCAACACATCGCCTTTGGGAACTCCGCCCGCTCGCAAAAGTCCGATAACTTCTGATGAGAGTTTTACCCAACCAGATGCCGTCGCAGCGCGAAGCGTGATCTCTCGGCTAGCAACATCGACCATGTGAGCCTGGCCTTTGTCGTTAATGTGCGTAAGCGAATTCTCGGGTGTCATAGCCTGCAATCCTAAGTTACGGGAGCGGTAACCATAACACGAGGCTTCCAGCCTTGTTTATTCCAGGAGCAGCTACCGCAAAGCCAGTTGATTGCGCTAGTCCCCGCAGCATCGCCGAGCCTAGGTATGGGCTCTCTTCAAATTCAGAGCCATGATATTACCCAGCACCAATTTTGTATACCCCGGAGCAGTCACGATCTCCGCTCGAATGCTCACACTTTGAAGTTCTTGAAAAGGCCGTCCTAATAGGGAGTCAAAGAGCGGTTGCCCTAGGGTGAAGAGCGAAAGGATTGCTGACTGTGGATTACCAGGAAGCCCAAGCAACGAAACTCCACGAAGGCTTGCCAGCAGCATGTGGTAGCCAGGTCTGGCCTTCACGCTATCAATAATGAGTGAACCTCCGAGCGCCGATATTGCCCCATGCACATGATCTCGTGGACCGGCCGCTGTTCCACCAGTCGTGATCACGACCTCGGCACGAGTACAGGCCGTTGAAATCGCAGCTATCACCAAGGAAATTTCATCGGCCACGTAAGTTATGGCAACGGTGTCTAGCCCCATGCGACTCAACCAAGAAGGTAATTGCGGTCCCAATGAGTCACGAACTAATCCATCGGATGGGATACCAGCTAATTGCAGTTCATCACCTAAGAGAATTATTTCGACACGGGGTTTGCGAATTACCTCCAGCCCGTCAAATCCTGCAGAAGCGAGCAGGCCGATCCATGACGGCGTTAAAACGGTACCCGCTTTAGCAATAACTTCACCGCATCGACATTCTAGACCGGCCGGGCGAATATCTGCATCTGCTCTAACACTTCCCGAGACCATCTCACCTGTAACCTGCGCATTTTCCCAACGCAGAATCGCGAAGGTACCTTCAGGGATAACAGCACCTGTTGCTATTCCTACCGCCGTGCCAGCAATGAGAGCTCCTCGCATTGGAGCCCCGGCCTTGATTTCTCCAACAATCTTCCAAGGCCCAGCACCTGATACCGCATACCCATCCATTGCAGATGTTTTATATGTTGGCAGATCAACGGGGGAAACCAGGTCATGTGCCAACGTGCGATCTGTGCAATTTCCAATTGAAACCAATTCATAAGGTAGAGCAGAAACGCTTTTGGCGGCCATTAGTCGCGCCTGCTCCCAGCTAGCTTCAAATAAAGTAATTATTGGTTGGTCGACCACTGCTTTGCCATCTTTTCGATTGCGGCTGCTGCAACTTGCACATCCGCTCCACGAGCAACGGCATAACCAATTAAATAAGTAGTTATAGGTGCAGCTGGTCTCTCAATGGCGTGCGCGGCATCACGTGCAATATTGAGAATTAAATCTTTATCAATCGTGGCGTCGAGCCCAAGTTCCTTCGTAACTGCTTCGATCCATTTGTCCATCATCGACCTTCCTTACTAGTTAACGGTGGATTCATTTCTTTATACGAGGATACAGCCTCTGTGAGATCTGACTGGGTATCAATATCCAACAATAGATGAGCACTCGATTCATTTATAGGAATTTTCACTATATTCAAGGTAGCGACAAGATTGCGCATCGACTCATCCTTAACGTCTGGAAGGGCAGAGAGCGCCCTTTGCAGAGAACTAGCTCGGTAAAGCGCGCTCAGGGGTTGCGCAAATCCTGCAGAGTCAATCGGAAGGACCGCATCTCTCTTTGGTTCTAGCGCAGTCAGCAATTGCGGAATCAGTAGGGAACCGAAAGGCATATCCGTTGCGAAGATGGCCACAAGCTCGGTCTGCACCAAGGCTAACCCAGCAGCAATTGCCGCAACTGGGCCCCCGAGCGCTGGACTCTCCTGTATTACTTGAACTTCAGGGCCATAGGCAGCGCGCGGAGGCCCAACTATGACTATAGGTACGCCAGTTGGGATCTCATCGATCAGGTGATCAATTAACGCTCGGCCACCTATGAGCGCTTCTGATTTATCTGAACCAAAGCGCCTGCTTGTACCACCCGTCAGAATTAAGACGCTTAATGAGCTAATCATGTATTGATAACTCATTCCAAGCAACGATACCTCCGCGCAGATGCGCAGCATCTGTGAAACCTGCCTCTTCGAGAGCTGTAAGGGCTCGGGCAGATCGAATTCCCAGATGGCAATAGAGAATCACTGGGCGATCCGTGAGGATTTTTTCAAATGCTCTGCCATCAAAGAATTCCTGCAGAGGAATTAACACCGCACCGTCAAGATGTGAATCATTCCATTCATTTGGTTCACGTACATCAACGATTTGGAGAAGTTCTCCTTCGTTGATCCGAAAAGCCAATTGCTCCGCGGAAATCTCACTTGAATGTGTTTCCACTCCACAGAAGGCTTCATAATTTTCCAGCATTTTCGCCTGGCCTGGCTCCGCACAGAAGGAGCAGCTTGGATCTTTAACTATCTTCACCTTGTCATAATTTGATTGCAGAGCATCATAGAAGATTATTGACCCTACGAGCGTTGACCCCATACCTACAATTAGTTTAAGTGTTTCAGTAGCCTGAATAGACCCTATCGAAGCGCAGAGCGCACCAAGGACTCCTCCCTCGGCGCAATTGAGAACCATCTCTTTAGGAGGTGGGCTGGGATAAATACATCTGTAGCAAGGCCCTTGGGAAGCCCAAAAAACGCTAGCTTGGCCATCGAAACGAAAGATCGATCCCATTACACATGGTTTATCGAGAATGACGCAAGCATCATTAATTAGATAACGGGTAGAAAAATTATCTGTACCATCAACAACAATGTCATAACGAGAGAAGAGGTCTAAGACATTGCTCTCATCTAGTCTGTGATGATATGTCTCTACTTTCACAGAAGGATTTATTTCAAGAATTCCTTCTTTCGCACTGTCGACCTTTCTCTGGCCGGTATTTGATTGACCGTGAATAATTTGACGTTGCAAATTCGACTCATCGACCCGATCAAAATCGATGACTCCCAAAGTCCCCACACCCGCCGCCGCTAAATAAAGCAGTACCGGCGAACCCAAACCACCAGCACCAACAACAAGCACCTTTGCATTCACAATCTTGCGCTGGCCAAGAACACCTATCTCCGACATGACCAGATGTCTGGCGTAGCGCTTTGTCTCGGCAGGGGTGAGTTCGCGTCCTGCTTGAACTAATAGAGGCAAGGTAATCGAAGTGCTCCTTTACTTAAGATGCGAAGGCTTGAGTGATTGGTTTACGCAGAAAGAATATTAGCGATACTGAGATCAAGACCATCAATAAGCTGAGAGAGTAGGCGGTATCTGGGTTGATATCTAACTCCTGATAGATCGCCATCGTCCAAGTTTGAGTGGTTCCCGGCAAGGATCCAGCAAACATCATGGTTGCACCGAACTCACCCAAAATTCTTGCCCATGCTAGAACTAAACCAGTGACAATCCCGCTCTTTGATTGGGGAATAGCAATCAATCGGAATACCTGGCTAGGGGTCGCTTGATCGATCTCTGCAGCGTCCTGAACGTCGCGGGGTAACTGCCTAAAGGTCGACTCCGAAACCAAAACCAAGAAGGGCAATCCAACGAAGACTCCAGCAAAGATCACAGCCGAGGTTGTAAATGGCATCTGCCAATTAAATACTTTGAAAATCGGGCGACCCAAAAGCCCAGTACGGCTAAGTAAGCCCAGCATCGCTAAGCCAGCAACCGTTGGGGGAAGCGCTATTGGGGCCAACACAATCGGGCGCACTATCGTTGTCACGCGATTTCTACCTTTTGCCAGCCACCAGGCGAGGGGTACACCTAAGAGAAGACAGATTAATCCCGCAAGGAGCGATGTCCAGATAGAAAGCCAGACCGCAGTCAGTGACCCATTGCTTCGCAGACTTGTAAGGAAGGTGGACCAGGGAACTTTTACAAAAATTGCGACTATTGGCGCAGCCACGACGATAATAGCCAACCATGCGAGGAAACTTGTTAAAGGATCAGTTCTGCGCCGCTTCATTGTGAAATGGTAAACCCACTTGCGACCAATAACTTCTTCGCATCATGACCTTTGAGATAGAGAAAGAAGGTTTGAGCCCAATGGTTTCTGGAGGCTGTGCCTTGAGTGGAAATTCCCAGCCTGTACTGGGTTGAAGCCGCCGCTGTGTTGACAAAGGAGATTGCCTTTAACTGGGAGGGATTAGCAACCACATCTGTTTTATAGACTATCGCTGCATCAACCGACCCGGCCAATAATTTTGCCAGCGCACTGGCATCTGAACTCTCTAGCGAGACTGGAAGGGTTGTTACAGACCCCTCACTTTTCAGGGCTGAGTCAGCAGCAATACCGCAGGGAACGTTGTGGGCACACTGTATCCACTTAGCCCCTAGATTGAGATCAGAAATTCTTTTAATTTTCGAACCTTGAGGAACTGCAACAACTACTTGATTGATAAGAAAATCAACTGGATGAGGGACTTCCGCTATAACCAAACTCATTGCAGAAATATCAGCGGATGCAAATATATCAACTGGCGCACCCGCATTAATCTGAGTGGCTAAGGTAGCGGAAGAGGCAAAAGAAAATCTGACGGTAATCCCAGGATGGGAGGCCTGAAAATTTGCACCCAGCGCAGTAAAAACTTTCGTCAAACTTGAGGCAGCAAAAACTGTGACCGTCCGCGAATCACCCTTTCCAAATGAAGCTGGAGCGGGAAAAATAATAGTTGAAGCAACTAATAGAGAGGCGAGAGAACGTCTGATTTTCACTCTGAGTCAATTACTTCAATAAAATGTTTTGCCGTTCCATTTCGGGCAAATGCTAAGAGCGTCAACCCAAATTCATCGGCCAATTCAACAGCAAGAGAAGTTGGTGCACTAACGCCAACAAGAGCCGAGATCCCAGCACAGATTGCCTTCTGCACAATTTCATACCCGACTCTTCCAGAGACCACTAAAGTCCAATCTGAAAGGGGAAGTTTTTGTGCCATGAGAGCGGCGCCAATTACCTTATCTACCGCATTATGCCGTCCAACATCTTCACGGAGAAAGATTGATTCCCCGACAGGGTTTACAAGGAGGGCTGCATGGAGCCCGCCCGTTTTTGAAAAGACTTGTTGTTTTCCAGTGAGTAGCTCTGGCAAGATGGCCAAATCGGCGAGGGCTTTACTCGTCCTTGCCACTTTAGGTATCCCGCGCTGATGCAGATCGGAGATACTCGTGGATCCACAGACTCCGCAGGCCGATGTAATAGTGAATCTGCGATCTAAATTGCGATGAGATGTCGGAGCATCCAGGGAAACTTCTGCAATCACAACATTCGCGCGCTGTCTTGGAGTCAAAGTACGGTCCCCACATACCTTCACTGTCAAAAGTTGATCAGGCGAGGTAAGAAAGCCCTCTCCCCACAGGAAGCCAGCGGCAAGTTCTAGATCTGCACCTGGTGTACGCATAGTTATTCCAAGTTGTTCTTCCACATCACCACGTTTAAGGCGAATTTCAAGCGGCTCTTCGACTACGACGGTATCTGAGGTTTGATCTTCGGAATCGGACTTCCGGACCTTTACCTTTGCCGTTGCGGATGGGGCTTTTGGATTATCCTGCATATCGATAGAACTCGAGATTCTCTGCTGGCAACGGCTTATTGCCCAAGATTAAATCTGCCGCCTTTTCAGCGACCATCATGACTGGAGCGTAAATGTTGCCATTGGTTACATACGGAAATACTGAGGCATCGCAGATGCGCAATCCTTCGACTCCATGAACTTTCATCGTTGCCGGGTCCACAACAGACATAGCATCAGTGCCCATCTTTGCAGTGCAAGATGGATGAAGCGCAGTCTCGCCATCTTTGCGGACCCATTCCAAGATTTCCGCGTCAGTCGAAACGGAAGGGCCAGGAGATGTCTCTCCGCCGTTGTACTGGTCCATGGCCTTTTGCGTCAAAATATTACGTGCCACTTTGACGGCTTCGACCCATTCACGACGATCCTCATCCGTTGAAAGGTAATTAAATCGCAGCGCCGGTTTCACCAAGGGATCCACACTCTTGATCTTTACCGATCCTCTTGCATTGGAATACATGGGACCCACGTGGACCTGATAACCGTGTCCTCCCGACGGTGCCGTCCCGTCGTAGCGAATAGCTAGCGGTAAGAAATGAAACATTAAATTGGGGTATTTAACATCGGCGTTACTTCGTGTAAATCCGCCTGCTTCAAAATGGTTGGTAGCCCCAGGCCCACTGCGGAGAAATAACCAACGTGCGCCGATAAAGGGTCTGCGCCATAGCTTGAGCATCGGCTGCATCGAAACTGGCTCTTTGCAGGCATATTGCACATATACCTCTAGATGATCCTGCAAGTTTTCACCAACGCCGGGCAAATCCTGAACAACTTCAATTCCCATATTTTTGAGCTCTTTAGCGTTACCGATTCCTGATAATTGCAGTATTTGCGGAGTGTTTATTGCACCACCACAGAGGATAACCTCGTTCCCATTAATAATTTGTTTCTTACCTTTAATCACAACTTCAACGCCGACGGCGCGCTTGCCTTCAAAAATTACTTTGGTAACCATGGCGCGTGTCTTTACGGTCAGATTCTTTCGCTTCATTACCGGATGCAAATAGGCACGAGCAGAGGATAAACGTCTCCCGCGTCGCACATTGCGATCAAATGCCGCGAACCCTTCTTGACGATAGCCGTTCACGTCATCGGTACGCGGATATCCAGCTTCCTCTGTTGCTTTGAAAAAGGCAGCGAAGAGTGGGCTCTTGATCGGTCCGCGCTCCAACTCCAACGGACCGTTATTGCCTCGAAAAGGGTTCTTTGGATCGGCTAAACAATTCTCCATCTTTTTGAAATATGGCAAACAATGGGCATAATCCCAATTCTCCATACCCGGATCTTTGCTCCAGCGCTCATAATCAAGGGGATTTCCTCGTTGCCAGATCATCCCGTTGATGCTTCCAGAGCCGCCTAAGACTTTTCCACGGGCATGGTAAATCTTACGGTTCTTCATAAATGGCTCGGGCTCAGACTCGTACATCCAGTCATAGTTCTTGTTACCGATGGGGAAGGCTAGAGCAGCAGGCATGTGAATAAAGACATCCCATTTGTAATCAGGGCGTCCAGCTTCTAACACCAAAACTCTGTGCTTGGGATCTGCGCTCAACCGATTTGCTAGGGAGCTACCTGCAGAGCCACCTCCGACAATGATGTAATCGTAAAGTGAACTCATTTAACTATGCTACTCAAGAAATAGATCGGCGCGCTAGTCAAATGAGTTTCCATTTAACGAGCGCGCCGACCTTTCGACTATTTTTTACTTCTTGGCTTTACTTGCCGATCCATGCTTTCACGATTGCTGGGTGAGCATCGACCCAGATCTTCGCTGCAGCGTCATCGGTCATTTTTCCTACAGCAAGTGACTTCGCAACCGAGTTTTGGTCTGCGTTGGTCCACTTAAAGTTCTTGATCACAGTTGCCGCTGGGGAACCAGAATTCATGAACTTAACACTTGCAACCTTGTTAAGTGGATATGGAGGGTAGTCACAGGCCACGGTCTTTGGATCTGCATCGCAACCCTTGGTCCACTTTGGAAGTGTGACGTGTACCAAAGGAACTTCAGCTAAGAACCACTGAGGCTCGTAGAAGTAACCGATCATTGGCTTCTTCTGCGCCTGTGCGGCCCTGAAGGAGGTAATAAGAGCTGCTTCGCTCCCTGTGAAAATTACCTTGTAGTTCAACTTAAGGTTCTTGATAATTGCGGCGTCATTAGTGACATAGGAAGGGTCGCCATCAAGGAATGCGCCCATGCTTCCTGACTCAGAAGTCTTGAACAGACTTGCATACTTATTCAAGTTCTTCCAATTGGTGATACCTGGATATTTCGTGACCATCCAAGGCACAACGTACCAACCGATGATGCCATTATTGCCAGTGCTACCAAGATCTACAGCAACCTTCTGCTTTGTGATGTACTTCGCAGCTAAATCTTCATGGCCCCAGTTTTCCAGAATCGCGTCAACCTGGCCAGTAGGGAATCCCTGCCATGAAACTTGCTCAGAAATATTCTTTACGACGACCTTGCAACCTAGGCTGTTCTTCAATACATAAGAAACTACAGCGAGGTCGGCTTCATAACCAACCCAAGCATTGTCAGCCAAATTAACGGTTCCGCAAGCAGCTGCTGCTTGGGCAGGCACTGCTGCCGGTAGAGCAAAAGTTATAGCGCTCACGACAAGCATGAGTGTGGCCCCACGACGGAACCTATGCGATTTAAACATAAACAACTCCTCCTGATCTATTGATTGCAATCGACATGGCCGCCAACCAATGCAATTAGCGGGCTCTAGTTACTTGCCTTGGAGCGTACTCCTCACGGCTGCCGCTTGGGTGATTCTGTCCAATAAAATTCCTAGAAGAACTATCGCTAACCCCGCGGCTAACCCCTTCCCCGTTAGATTTAACTGCGCGAAGCCTGCTACAACTAGGTAACCCAAACCGCCGGCGCCCACCAAACCGCCAACGACGACCATGGCTAAGACATAAATAATTCCTTGGTTGGTTGAGAGCGCTACCGCTCGGCGTGCACTCGGCAATTGCACCTTAATGATCATCTGCCACTTACTTGATCCCGCCGCAATGCCTGCTTCCGAAATCGATGCAGGAATACCTGCAATGCCATCCGCCATTAATTTAATTGATGCAGGAGCGGCGTACACGATCGCCGCCATGATGGCAGTGAATCTGGTTGCGCCGAATAAGCCGAGAAAGGGAACCAAATACACGAAAGCTGGTAAGACCTGCCCAGCATCTAAAATAGGTCGAATAATTCGATCGGCTTTTTTATTTCTACCGATCCAAACACCAACCACTATGCCGATTGTTACGGTAGCGATCGAAGCAACGAGAACTGATGCCAAAGTTGCCATAGTGTCAGACCACAAGCCGGTTCCTACTATTCCCAGGACGCATATAGTTGCAACGAGCGCCAACTTTCTGCCTCCGAGTATTGCTGCGAGTAACACAAAGGCAATTCCGGTGACAAACCAAGGGCTATTTGTTAGCAGGGATTGCAACGGATTGAGTAACCCGTAGGAAATTGCGTTGGTGATTCCATTTGTGACATTCACAAAATGTGCTTGGAACCAATTCGTCGCATTATCGGTATACGTAGCAATGTCGTGGCCGAGGACTCCGGTACCTGGAAAATTTCCTGCCCAGATATAGATTCGCGAAATAACTATCGCAGCAACGCTGAGAAATGCACCAATTTTTAATATTTGACGGTGATGTTCATGGTCTAGCAGGTGCGAATTTTCAGCATCTACCTTCGAAGCTGCGGCAGTCGTTGTTCGGTCCAAAACGACAGCTAAAATTACAATGCCTAATCCGGCTTGAAATGAACTTCCAATATCCAGCGATTCCAGAGCTCTTATAACAACTTTTCCTAAGCCAGGAGCATCAATCAGGGCGGCAATAGTCACCATAGAGAGCGCCGCCATAATGGTCTGGTTAATGCCGACAACTATCGTCCGCTTTGCCTGTGGTAACTGCACCTTACGAAGCGCTTGCATTCGAGTTGAACCCATAGATACAGCGGCTTCAACGCTCGACCACGGCACTTCATGAAGCGCCACAGCAGTGATGCGCAACGCTGGGGGAATTGCGTAGACCATGGTCACGATAGTCGCCGATGCTGGACCAATTAAAAAGAAGAGGGTGACTGGGGTGAGGTAGACGAATGTGGGCATGACTTGTGCAAAATCCAGGGCCGGCGTAATTATCTTCTCAAAGCGTGGAAAGAGTCCGGCCAATATACCCAGCGGAATTCCAATAATCAACGCAAGGACCACCGCTGCCAGCGTTAGCGCCAACGTATCCATCGATTCTTGCCAGTAACCCAAAAGTCCCAGCGCTATAAGTCCGCCGCATACGAGAAGCGCAATTCGCAGATTGGCAACCGCATATGCGAGATAACTCAGCAGGACGACGATTCCAAACCAACCGAGAAGTGGCGAGGCATTATTGCCAACAGCTTGGCTGATGAGGTCTTGAATTCCAGTTACGAATCCATCGATAAAGTCCCGAATGATATTAATAAAGAATGTGAAGATCGGATTCGATGTGCGGTTATTTCCGATCCAGTCGCTGACCCTATTGAGCCAATTTTGGAACGAGGTGAGGCTCGAGGTATCTAATGGGAGTGTCGCGATCCCACGTAACAATAATGCAAAGAATAAGAATCCTGCGGTAAGGAGAGAGAGCTGAAAACTAAGTTTAGATTTCTTTGGGGCAACCGGGGCCGACTCACCCGCAGGCTTGGAGAGCAAGGTGGTAGCCACCGACTACTCCTGCCCTGAGATGAGATGTAAAACTTCCACTGGCGTAACTACCCCAAGTAAGTTTCCGTCCTCCATCACCCTAATTGGAAGGGATGATTCGATTATCTGACGCGTAGCGCTCCTGACCGTGATATTAGGCGGCAGGATCGGACCGCTTAAATCTTCGCCCGGTTCAGGCTTGCGCGCAATCCAACGCAGAGTGAGAATATGCGACTTTGGAAAATCACGGACAAAATTTGCAACGTAATCATCTGCAGGTTGTGCAACTAATTCTTCGGGAGTACCTATCTGCACCACAGCGCCATCACGCATGATCGCGATCCGATCACCTAATTTCACGGCTTCTGCCAGATCATGGGTAATAAAGACCATAGTCTTTCCTAGTTGATGATGCAGCCTGATGACCTCGGTTTGCATATCTCTTCTAATAAGGGGATCGAGTGCACTAAAAGGTTCATCAAGAAAAAGTACTTGTGGATCTACGGCGAGAGCGCGAGCCAATCCCACGCGTTGTTGCATTCCTCCCGAAAGTTGCTCTGGGTAGGCTTGCGCGTAACCCTGCAACCCAACCAGTTCAATTACCTCATTGGCACGGGCATGACGTTCTGCCTTTCCAACTCCATTTATTTCTAAGCTGTAAGCCACATTGTCTATAACCTTTCGGTGAGGCAAGAGGCCAAAATGTTGAAAGACCATTGAGAATCGAGTCTTTCTTAATTCACGGAGTCTTTTATCGTCGACTTTGAGAATGTCCTCACCTTCAAAGCGCAATTCGCCCTGGGTGGGTTCAATCAATCGCGTCATGCAGCGAACCAACGTAGATTTACCTGAACCTGAAAGCCCCATGACAACGAAAACTTCTCCCGGCGCAACGTCAAAGGAGACATCACGCACGGCTATGGTATTGCCTGTCTTGGCGCGCAACTCTTGCCTAGAGAGAGATGCATCAGGGGTGCCAATGATTGCTTCAGGATTAGATCCAAATACTTTCCACAAGTTACGAACCGAAATCATTGGAGCTTGGTTATCCAACAGAGCCCCCTTTAAATGCCATCAGCAAACCATTGTGATTTCCTTGGTGAATTGTTGGTCCAAATGTGTTTTATTTCAAGGTATTCCTGCAACCCATGTTCACCTAATTCGCGACCATTTCCTGAAGCTTTAAAGCCACCCCATTCGGCCCCAGGCTTATATGGGCCATAATCATTGATCCAGATGGTGCCATGGCGAAGCGCCTTCGCTACCCGCTCGGTGCGCGCGATATCGCTACTCCACACTGCGCCCGAGAGCCCATAAATGGTGTCGTTTGCGATTCGTATAGCTTCCGCTTCGGTATCAAAGAGCTCGACAGTAAGAATTGGACCGAAAGACTCTTCTTGGACGCAGTACATCGAGCTGTTGCAATTATCTAAAACGGTGGGAGGGAAATACCATCCTTGTGCTAACTCTGGCTCTGTGCATCGGGCCCCACCAACTAGCAAAGTCGCACCTTCAGCGACTCCTCTGGCTAAATACTCTTCAACTTTCTTGAGGTGTCCTTCACTAATGAGCGGGCCTGACTCTGCAGCCAGATCAGATGGACCACCCAAGCGAATCAGTTTGGCTCGCCGAACAATTTCATTTACGACCCGCTCATGTATAGGGCGTTCCAAAATCAATCTCGTCCCTGCGGAACAGACCTGACCGGAGTGTAAGAAAGCGGCAGTTACGGCGAAATCAATCGCGGCCTCTAAATCTGCATCCGCAAAGATAATATTTGGATTTTTGCCACCAAGCTCTAATGCAACTCGCTTAACGGTTTGCGATGCCTTGGCCATAATCCTCTTACCAGTGGATAGACCTCCGGTAAATGAAACGAGATCTACGCGAGGATCGGAGGTGAGAGTATCCCCGACTACGGATCCCGCTGCCGTAACTAAATTTGCCACTCCAGTTGGTAGGCCAACCTCCTCTAGTAATTTCATTAAGTAAATTGCTGTTGAAGGAGTCAACTCGCTCGGCTTCAAAATAAAGGAACAACCAGCCGCAAGAGCTGGCGCAACTTTCCAAGCTATCTGAAGCAGAGGATAATTCCATGGGCCGATGAGGGAACATACTCCTATGGCCTCGTGAGTAATTCTGCTCGATACATGCGGCAGACCGCTATCGATAGTGCGATCCTCTTGCTTTAGTGCAAGATCGGCGAAATGACGGAAGGTGGCAGCTACATCGGCCACATCATATTTTGATTCAACAATTCGCTTACCGGTATCTCCGCTCTCAAGTGATGCGATAATTTCTAAATCGCGCTCCAAAAGTTCGGCAACCTTTAAGAGAAGCGCGCTTCTCTCTTTCCAACTCCAAGATATGTAAATTCCACTGTCAAAGGAGTTGCGGGCAGCACCGATAGCGGCGAGCGCATCTTCAACCTGCGCTTCTGAGACTACGGCAACCAAAGAACCATCAGCAGGACTTCTGATTTCTCTGGTTGCACCATCAATTGCTGGGCGCCACTGTCCATCAATATAGATTGAGCTCGCCATGGCTAAGGTTGACGCTTAGTCAAGTTCACTCTTGCGTTTGGCGACAAAGTCTTGCAATCCCGTAAGTACCGATGAATCAATTTCCGGCAATTGGTAATCCACTAATTTCTTCTTCCAGATCTCTTCGGCACGCATCCGAGTGTCCTTGGCTCCCAATCGGGTCCAGCGCTCATAGTTGTCGCTATTTGTTAAGAATGGGCGGTAGAAACAATCACGGAATCTCTCCATAGTGTGTGCCGCACCTAAGAAGTGACCACCGTGGCCAACTTCTAAGTGGGCGTCGAATGCCAACGAGGATTCGTTAAATTCAAGTGGAGTGAACTCTGCGATGAGGCTCTGCAGAATCTCTACATCGACTACAAATTTATCGTAAGAAGAGACCAAGCCACCTTCTAGCCACCCTGCGCTATGCATGACCCAGTTAGTTCCGGATAGGAATGTAGGCATCATCGTCATCATCGTTTGGTATGCAGATTGCGCATCAACTGACTGCGATGAGTTCAATCCGCCGCCGCCACGGAAAGGAAGGTTGAAGCTACGCGCGATTTGCCCAGTACAAAGCAAACCGATACCGGACTCTGGCGTACCGAATTGTGGTGAGCCAGATTGCATATCAATATTAGATAGGAAGGAACCAAAGACGATTGGGCATCCGGGACGAATCAACTGAGCTAAAGCGATACCAGATAGGGCTTCGGCAATTTGCTGAGCCAGCGTCGCTGGAATGGTTACTGGACTCATCGCGCCCATAAGTAAGAACGGCGTGGTAACAACAGGTTGGCCTGCCAGTACATATTCACGCATTGAATCCAACATGCGATCGTCCCAACGAAGTGGTGAGTTGCAATTAATGAGCGAAATCAGCGCGGGAGTCTCTTCAATTGCTTTCCTGCCACCATGGATTATCTCTGCCATGGCAATGACATCACGGGCATTCTCAGCGGTGACCACATTTCCCATAAAGAATTTATCGGTCAGAGTGGCTGCGGCAAAGGCCATATCTAAATGGCGACTATCCAGTGATAAATCATTAGGCTCGCAGACAACACCACCGACACTATCTATTGCATCAAAGCTCTGTGCCAATTTACAAAAATTCTCGTAATCAGCGAATGTCGCATCGCGACGAGTAGTTCCTTCAAGGACAAAAGGAGGACCATAAACGCCGCCGAAGACCATTGAATCTCCACCGATGTGAACATTATTTTTGGGATTGCGAGCGCGCAGATTGAAATCCTTCGGAGCCTTCGCGACCTGCTTCAAAATCCAATCGGGATCAAATTTAACGTTCTCTCCCTCGACGGTCTGACCGGCCTCGCGCAACATATCCACGGCCCACGGGCTAGCGAACTCGATGCCTATCTCTGACACAATCCGGCGCCAGCCGACCGTCAGCGTGGCCATCGACTCTTCACTCAATATTTCGTAACGCGGCATCTTGTTCTGAAACACGCTTGCTTCCCCCTTTGGGACCCAGAAAAATTCACTCAGTGTGAGCCGATATTAACTTCTAAAGAACTGGTCTAGCCCAGGTATTGCATGTGAACACCGAAGAGAATACGCTGGTTTATGGAACAATCGTTTCATATTGTGGAACACTCTGAGAATGGAATATCGCATGGGTCAGGCAACGGTTTCAGGCACTCGTGCCGTTGACCGTGCGACCGCGCTTTTGACTCACATTATTACCGCCGGTACTCCCCCTCAATTGGGAGCGCTGGCAAGAGAATTCAATATTCCAAAGAGCACCACATCGCGAATAATCAGCGCGCTGGAGCGACAAGGATTTGTAAAACGAGATCGAAATGGCGCATTTTTGCCTGGTGATGTCCTCACCCGATTTGCCCGCGAACAGAATCAAGATTCAGTTCTGGTGGCAAGGATGCGTCCTGTCTTGGAAACACTAGCAGCGCTGACTGGCGAAACTGCAAACTTGGCAATTGCAGGTAATGGATCACTAAAAATAATCGACCAGGTAGATAGCCTGTTTATGCTCGGAGTAACAAATTGGATCGATAAAGACGTTCCTTATCATTGCTCTGCGCTGGGGAAAGTTCTGCTTGCCTATGGAGCAATCACAATCCCAGCGGGACCTTTACCTAAACTCACCCCCAAATCCATTACAAATCGTGCCAAGTTACTCACGGAATTGGAATCAGTTCGTAAAGCAGGCTACGCCATCATTGATGGTGAGCTTGAAGATGGACTGGTGGCTGTCTCCGCCCCAGTTCGAGAAAGTGATGGCCGTGTCGTTGCCGCAATTTCAATTTCAGGGCCAACTGCGCGACTCACATTGAAAGATTTAAATCGCATCGGTTTATTAATTGTAGAGAAGATCAATGAAGCAACAACTTCACCCCAAAACCAAATGAAGCACGGGAAGGCAGGTGCAGCATGACGCACGATGAGATCCTAAAAGCACTATTTGATGAGACCCTCGTTGGAAATGCGCCAGAAGTACTCCGTTTAACAGAGCTGGGTATCGCGGAAGGAATGACCCCAAGTTCGATCCTCTTCGACGCCTTAATTCCTTCGCTTGAAGAAGTTGGCGCACGCTTTGAGCGCGGTGATTTCTTCGTTCCAGAAATGCTTATCTCCGGAAAAGCCATGTCTGGCGCGCTCAACGTTCTTCGCCCTTTGCTTGCTCTCACTGGCGCTGAAACTGTCGGTACATTCTTGATGGGTACGGTTAAGGGAGATGTACACGATATCGGAAAGAACCTAGTAAATATTATGCTGGAAGGCGCTGGTTTTAACGTTATTGATATCGGAGTCCAAGCAGGCCCGGAGAAATTTATCGCCGCGATTAATGAGCACAAGCCAGATATCGTTGGAATGTCTGCATTCCTCACTACAACTATGCCTATGTTCAAGGTAAATATCCATGAAATTACTAAAGCAGGGCTTCGCGATCAGGTCATGATCATGGTCGGTGGAGCACCAGTCACCCAAGAATATGCCGACGTTGTTGGTGCCGATGGCTTCGCATCTGATGCTTCAACTGCGGTGCGAATCGCAAAAGATTTGATGCAAAAGCGCCGCGCGAGCGCAAACGCTTAAACTCCCCATGCCCAAACTATTACCTCTCCTCGAGGATGCAATAAAGAAACCGATCTGGGGTTGCCAGATGTGCGGGCAATGTGTCTTGCACTCTACGGGGATGGTCTGCCCTATGACCTGTCCCAAAACCTTGCGCAATGGTCCTTGTGGTGGGGTGCGCGAAGATGGTGGCTGTGAAGTGAAACCAGAGATGCAATGCATCTGGGTTAAAGCCTACGAGCGCAAAGAGAAGTTGCATCTGCCACAGTCCTGGCGTGATCATTACAACGATTTAAGACCTCCGGTAGATATGCAATTAAAGGGAACATCTTCCTGGGTCAACCTTTTGACCAAGCGCGATCAAAAGAGATCCAAGGGTTGGCAAGAAGTCATTGAACCTGGTGGCAAGTAATGTCAATAGTCAGCGATATTCTCGAAAACTCAAAAGAACTTCTTTTCACTGCGGAATTTCCCGAGATAGACAGTGGCGGCCTAGGGATTATTGCGAAGCACGCAGCCCGGATTTCACCCTGGTTTGACGCCGCAAATTCAACAGACAATACCGCGGCACATGCACATGCTTCGAATACCGCAGTTGCGATTGCCATGAAAATGTATGGAATCGAGCCAATCATGCAGATTGTCTGTCGCGATAAGAACAGGCTGGCAATTGAGGCCGACTTAATGGGAGCCGCCCTTCACGGAATAGAGAACGTTGCCATGTTAACGGGCGACGACGTGAGTGCGGGAGATGAACCTGAGGCGCGGAAGGTATTTGATTTGGATGGACCCCAGGCGATCGCCGTGGCTAAAGTTCTCAGCACCGGTCAATACTTATCGGGTCGCAAGATAAGCCCTGCTCCTAATTTTTATATCAGTGCAGTGGAAAATCCAGCTGCTCCCCCGCTTGAATATCGAATTGAACGTGCTCTTAAAAAGCAGCGAGCTGGAGCGCGCTACCTGCAACTGCAGATCTGCTACCACCCAGATCGCCTGGCTAATTTTTGTACTGGCGTCGCAGCGGCTGCCCCTGGTCTGCACCTGATCCCCAGCGTTGTATTGGTGAAGAACGAAAAGGCTCTGAATTTTATGAATAATAAGGTGCCTGGAATTGATATCCCGCAAGCGACTATAGATCGGGTTGCCAAGGATTCTGATCCCAGCGAGGCCGCCTATCAACTGGTCTTAGAGCAATCAAAACACGCACTATCTTTACCTGGTGTTCGTGGGCTGCATATCATCGATTTTCGCCGCGATCAGTCGATGGAACGCCTCATGGGAGAACTCGGCAGAAAACCAAAGATTTAAAACCGCTACATACAATCGGAGAGAGTCATGCATACAATCGTAAAGTCGGCCACGAAAACACTGACCATTGGCCATGATCAACCGTTCTGCATTATCGGAGAGCGCATTAATCCAACGGGGCGAAAGAAGTTTCAAGAGCAACTTCGAGCTGGCGATCTCTCTGCGATTAACAAAGATGTGGCCGATCAGGTCGCTGGCGGATGCAACATGCTCGATGTGAATATGGGTGTACCCCTCACCGATGAACCCGTTCTATTGAGCAAAGCGATCAAGCTCATTCAAACGCTCACAGACCTACCTATCTGTATTGACTCTTCTATTATCGAAGCCTTGCAAGCGGGTCTGGAAGCTTACGAAGGCAAGGCGCTTGTGAATAGCGTTACCGCTGAAGATGAGCGCATGGAGATTGTGCTTCCACTCATCAAGAAGCATGGCGCTGCGATTATTGCACTGCCTAATGACGAAACCGGCATTCCTGCAACTGTTGAAGAGCGCTTAGTTCTCACTGAAAAGATCATGCGAACAGTAGAGAAGTATGGGATTCCCCTGGAAGATCTAGTCATTGATCCACTGGCGATGACGGTGGGAGCGGATCCCGAAGCGGTAAAAATTACTCTTGAAACCATTTATCAGATTCGTCAGCGCTGGGGACTTAACATGACCCTAGGCGCTTCAAATATCTCATTTGGGCTACCTCACCGTCATGCACTCAACGCCGCTTTTTTGCCGGCAGCTATGAGTGCTGGATTAACTTCGGCTGTTATGGATGGACGAACCTTGCAGATCGTCGATGCTGTTCGCGCCTCCGACCTTCTTTTAGGATTGGACCCTTGGGGCGGCAATTGGATTTCAAGATACCGCGCAGTGGAAGCAGCCAAAGCAGCAGCGATAACGGAGG